>JGI26470J50227_1000025_pt1 | contig 75918 bp, 109 predicted proteins | sample FreactTroBogLake_FD_50227 | JGI IMG/M metagenome (IMG submission 50227)
GGACGAGGCGAAAATGGCGAATCCCAAAACTAGGTTTAGGCAGTAAATCTTTCCGCTTTATCTTACTGTAGTATCTAATTAGGAAAGGACCACTGTGGCCACTTATACTCCCGCGCGTCTTGGTACTGGACCAACACAGCTTACAACTTCTTATGTCACCCAGTACACGGTTCCCTCAGCAACAACTGCAGTTGTTAAGGAAATCATCGTCGCTAACCCAACAACCTCAGCTGCAACGGTGACCGTTTCAGTTGTTCCTTCAGGCAACTCTGCCTCTGCAGCCAACAACATCATCGGTGGTGTCTCTGTTGCCGCTAACTCAACTTTGGTTTTTGACATCTCTCAGGTACTTGCTACAGGAGACGCAGTGGCTGCACTAGCTTCTGCAGGCTCTACCCTCAACCTACTCATCAGCGGAGTGACAATAGCATAATGGCAGTTAAGAGCTACGGCCCTAAAGTCACTGGTGTAGGCGTCAGCGCTGGTGGTTCGGTCAACGTCACAGACGGCGCCGTTGGTAACTCCATCTATGTTGGTACAACCGCACCCTCCAGCCCATCGGTTGGTGACATCTGGATTGACAACGCGACTGGTGCTACAGCTTACCTAGCTCGTTGGAAGTACACATCGACTGGCGGCGAGACAACTCTTTCAGGCTCAGATGACAGCTCAGTCACCCTTTCCTATGTGCCTGGAAACGAAATCGTTAGCATCAACGGTGTTGAGATTGTTCGCGGCGTAGACTACACAGCTACCAGCGGAACATCGATTGTTTTATCATCGGCTTTGATTGTTGGCGATACCGTCTCAGTCATCAGCTTCTTGAACGTTAATACTAACGCAGCAATTCTTAGCACAAACTTTACGGCATCGGGTCAGCTCCTCGTTGGCTCTGGTAACGGAACATATAACGTAACAAGCATTGACCAAAATGCTTTTGCGTTCCAACTTATGACGATGGGAGCCTAAATGGCCTTTTCACCAAAGATTCTAGGACAGGCTAACGCCACCACGTCCGTTACAGCACTGTATACAGTGCCTGCTAACACCTCAACTGTAGTGAGCACCTTAGCCGTGGCTAACACCACCACTTCGTCAGCAACAGCTACCGTGTGGATTTGCAAAGCGGGCGCGGCAACCTCAACAACTAACGTGCTTCTTTCAGCTGTGCCTATCACAGCTAACAACACTACCTTCTTTACCCTTGGAATCACCTTGGCCGCCACAGACGTCATCAACGTTACAACAGGTACCGCTGGCGCCATTACATTCCACGCTTATGGAAGTGAGTTGGCATAATGTCAGTATCTAACGCCGCTTCTGCATCTAGTTCATCACCAAGCACTGTAGGAAGCACTTTTACTGCAACATCTTCAAACACGTTGTATACGGCTTCTGTATCTTTAATTTCTGGAGCTTACACAATCACTTGTGTCAGCACCACTACTTCATATGTAGATTTTTACAGTGGAAGTACTCTACTAGGTTCTGCTGTAACATCTTCTGGAACTACACTATTTAACTTAGCTTCTCCAGCAACTAAAATTGACTTTTGGACAAACACTGGAAGCAACATAGTGGTCAATATAGCTTTGTCGGGAATTGGATTTCCTTCAAGCGCACCCAGTGGAACTGTAGACATTTTGACTACAAGCGGAACGTACAACCAAACAGGAAACGTGTACGTAGTTGCTGTAGGTGGCGGAGGCGGCGGCGGTAACGGAGGAAGCTCCAGCAACAACAACGTTGCGGGCTCTGGAGGCGGTGGTGGTGGAAGTGTTTCAGCGCTCTTAACCTTAAACACCTCAACCACTTACAATATTGGAGCAGCGGGTAATGGTGGAGCGTCTGGTGGTGGGCAAAACCCTGGTGGTGCGGGAGGAGCTACTACATTTTCTAACTTAACGGCCAATGGCGGTGGAGGTGGCCCTGCTTACCCAAACACTGGAGGTGGTGGCGGAAGCGGCTCTGGTGGATACGTAGTTAACGGCAATAGTGGCGGTGCGTCCATAAGCGCTGGAACCCCTTCTTACCTTTACAATTTTGTAGTTGGAAACAGCGGAGGAAACTACGGTAAGGGTGGAGCAGGCCTTTCAAACAATATTACGGGAACTGGAAACCCTGGCGGTACTGGTGCTGTATTTGTACTGAGGGGTGTTTAATGGCTAATTTTGCAATTATTGAGGGCGGTATTGTTATAAACACTATTGTCGCTGATTCCTTAGAAATTGCCCAATCAGTCAATGAAAAAGAATGCGTTGAGTACACCGATTCTAATCCAGCTATTATTGGACTTGGATACTCTAACGGAACTTTTGAACAACCTCCACTTGTTGAAAAACCATCAGGAGCTGAGTAATGTCACGTGCCAGAAACCTTGATAGTACAACAGCACCACAAGCGTAAAGGAAGTTAAATGACAGAGTCTAGAGACAGGGCTAATGGGCTATTTACCTCGCAAGCGGTAAGCAGCAACATCACCCTAGTTGATGCACACAACTATTTTGTTGATACAACTACGTCCCGTTCTTTGACCCTGCCTGCTTCCCCGCGGTTGGGAGATGAACTGCACGTGTTTGACGCGACAGGCAACGCCGCAACTAATAACATTACTGTCAATAACAACGGTTCTAACCTCAACGGCTCATCGCAGACGCTGGTTATCGACAAGAATTATGCGGGCGTAGTGTTCGTATACACAGGTTCTACTTATGGATGGAGAGTCTCCTAATGTCACTTAGTTACTCAAGCTTGGGCGGTTCTAGCGTATCTACTGTAGGGCAGTCCTTTATCGCTGCCTCAACTTCAGTCGTGTACGAGTCAAGCACCTCGTTTACTCCTGGAACATACACAGTTACCTGCACATCTTCTGTAACTGCTTATGTAGAGTTCTGGAACGGCTCCACAAAAGTTTTGGATACGGTAACAAGCTCAGGCACTGTATCTATAAGCTTGGCAACAGCTGCTACAAAAATCTATTACAGCGCCAGTGCTTCAAATACATCAATAGTCATAACCTTGACTGGACTTTTGCCTGTTTCTACATCAGTAAGCGGCACATTAGATACCATCACTACCACTACTAACACCTACTCACAGAATGGTACCGCCTTTGTTGTTGCAATTGGCGGCGGCGGAGCTGGTGGTGCGGGTAACAGCGCGGCGGGAAGTAACGCTGGAGCAGGTGCAATGGTTGCGGGTACAATGAGCTTGACTGGAATATCTACCATCACTGTCGGTGCTGGTGGAACGGGGGTCTACGGAGCGTCTGGAAACGCTGGTGGCGCGACCAATATCGGCAACTATACTGCTAACGGCGGAGGCGCAGGTGGCGGCGGAGCTGGAACTAACGCCAACGGATACCCTAGCGGCGGAAACGGCTCAGCAGGCGCAACTGGTGGATTTGTTTTTGGTGGTGCTGGGGGGGAGTAACAGGTAACGCTGGATTTGCCAACTCACCAATAGCCTCGTCCCCCTTCCCTTTTGTAGTGTCAAGCACTGGCAACTATGGAATCGGCGGCCAGGCAGGTAACGCAGGCAGCACTGGCGGCAGCGGTGGTGCGGGAGTTGTGTATATCTTGAGAGGACTAAGTGCATAATGGCAACATATTTAGTTATTGACTCTGGAGTAGTAGTCAACGCTGTAGTTGCGGAATCTCTAGAAGACGCTGAAACAGCTACTGGAAAAACCTGTATAGAGCACACGGACGCTAACCCCGCTGGAATTGGCTGGGCTTATGATGGTTCAAAGTTTACAGCGCCAGTAAGCCCAGCAGCAGAACCAACGAACTGAGAGAATATCTAAATGTCAGTTAAAAGATGGAATGGAACCTCGTGGGATAACTACGCAGGCGCCGACACCTCATTGGTTAAGTCTTCGACTGTAACCACTGCTGGCGACCTTATTGTTGCCACTGGCGCTGGAGCGGTTACCCGCTTGGGCGTTGGCGGAAAGTTACAAGGACTTATCCCAGACTCAACACAAACAAATGGTATGCGCTGGGGAAATGATGCACAGATAATGACTATCATGGGAGCGAATATATAATGGCAGTAACACCAGTAGTGATGGCCCGCGCAGCCGCGGCAACATCCAATACGACGCTCTACACAGTGTCATCTACCTCAGCTACCGCGATTGTAACTAACATCGCCGTAGCCAATACCGCCACATCTACTTCAACATTTACAATTAACATCGATGGTGTGGCAGTAGCTTCTGCGGTTTCTTTATCGGCTAACTCAACTACCTTTATCGACTTGAAGCAAGTTATCCCAGCTAACAGCCCAGCTAAGACTATTTCGGGCTCAGCTTCAACCACAGCTGTTACTTTTAACATCTCAGGTGTGGAGGTAATCTAGTATGGGTTCATCAACAATAGGTAGTTCTGGTGCCTCATCTTCTCCCAGTACTATTGCACAAACTTATACTGCTACCGCAGCTAATACGTTTTACACATCAACAAACGTCTCTGCATACATAGCAGCAACCTATACAATATCATGTGCAACATCTGTAACAACTTATGTAGATTTTTATTCAGGAACCACTCTTTTGGCATCTGGAGTGACAACTTCAGGAACAGTAACCGTTAGCCTTGCTTCAGCTCCTACAAAAATTGCTTATTGGACTTCCTCAGGAACTAACACAATTATTAATATCCAGTTGGTGGGACAGTCAATTAGCTCCACATTAAGTGGTACCGTCGATACGTTGACAACCAGCGGAACATACAATCAAACTGGACCCGTTTATGCGGTGATTGTTGGCGGTGGCGGTGGAAGCTACTCTGGAGATGGAAGCAACCAGGGATATTCTAATGGAGGGGGTGGAGGTTCTGGTGGCGTTCAAAGTGCACGCATGGTTTTAAATGGCCCGACTTCTTACACAATTGGTGCGGGTGGAGTTGCTTACAACGGAACTGGTGGCGCTACGACATTTGGCTCATATACCTCTAACGGCGGTGGGCCAGGAGGCACCCCATCCTCATACACCTTGGGCACACCTAACGGAGGCGCACCAGGCACTCCTGGTGGGGGTAAGGGATATGGATACATAAGCGGACTAGGCAATAACTCATCGGCAAGTGTTGCTTCAGCGTTTAACCCTGTAGTAGTTGGTACCACGGGTGGCGGAGGCGCAGGTAACTCAGCTGGCCCCTCAGGTTCTGGTATTGGAACTGGTGGAAACCAATCTTCGTCGGGAACAGGGTACGGAGCTGGTGCGGGTGGAGGACCAGCCCTTAACAGCGGAAGCGGTGCAGCAGGTACCGCTGGAGTTATTTACGTATTGCGAGGATTCTAATGGCTGAATTTGCGGTTGTAGAAAACGGCGTAGTGACTAACGTAATTGTTGCGGAATCCCGTGCTATTGCTGAAGAACTTACAGGTAAAACTTGCATAGAGTACACGGACGCCAATCCAGCAGAGATTGGTGGAACATACGACTCCTCTAAGAGCAAGTTTGTTGGGGTACAGCCTTTTGCTTCATGGGTACTTAACTCTAACGATGTATGGCAGCCCCCTGTCGCTATGCCTACAGACGGTAAGCCATATAAGTGGGACGAAGAAACTAAAGTCTGGGTATTGCTTTCGTAAGCTATCCGTACCTTTTTTTAGACCAAAAGTAGTGCTTGTATCCTCGCACTATCCTTTTCTTGTACATCTCATTTGAGGCAATAACCTCGTCTTCCTTAAACTCACCTATGGACGATTCCCAACTGTCTCTTTTTACGGGTATTAGCTGCGCTATTGGCGTCCCTTGTTCAAGCACACCCTCAAAACCATCTTTGATAAAAAAAGGAAAATGAATAGAAAAAGTCAACAGGTCCGTATCTACAAAGCCGTTTAACGTCAAAAAGGGCAAGTCAAACCTATTGGACGGATGCGTGCACCACAGTGAGTACCCTGGTGGAGTAGATACCTGAAAGTAGTTTTGCCATTTAACGACTTCTGGAAAGTATCCTTGTGGAGCGCTTAGTCCCCTAGTCTGTTCAATGCTGTGTGACGATATTATGTCCCTATTGCCCTTCCAATTAAACTGTGGGTAGCCATTGCTCCATGTAACTAAAACGTCGCTGTCTAGGGTGACCATGTATCCAGCGGTTAGGGCGTCTAAAAATGGGCTACAACCTTTTATGGTGGAGTTAACCTGACCCCCATGAAGACGTAGTTGTTCAACGTTTATATGTTGCGGTATACTTTTATACCAGTCGGGAACATGGGAAACAGCTGGGGTAGGAGCTACTCCTACAAGAGACGTTATCTTTTCTCGTGGAGTAAAGATAATAGACTTTTTGCTCATAGTTGTGATACTAGCACTTATAGGTGTAAACTTCCAACCACCTAACCAAAGGACTACCAAATGGCAATCATTACCTTTACGGACACTATGGGTGTTCCAGAGGAATTTCGACCAAAACCCGCATCTGCTTCTGTACCTGATTGGTACAAGAACTTAGAGTCGTACATGGGCGGAGAAAAGAAACCCACTGGTGACGGACACACCACAGGCACTATTAAGCGCTGTATGCCAGTCTTTGATGCTATTACTGGTGGCTACATTCTTTATACTTATGCCGATGTGTGGGTGTCGCAAAAGCCTGACCCAAGTAACGAAGGCAAGGTTGTTCCTTGGTATGAGTGGCCTTCCTTTGGTCCTCTTGGCTTTCACCCAGTAACACAAGCGCCGACGCACCCTAACCGTAACAATCTTGTAGATGGTGGCTCCTATCCTAAGTGGATTAACCCTTGGGCTATCCAAACTCCCAAAGGCTACTCAGTACTTTTTACTCAGCCTATGCACCGACCATCTATGTTTACCATCCTTGATGGCATTGTGGACACTGATGAGTATAACGCTCCAGTAAACTTTCCATTTGTTTTGAATGATTGGTCTTTTGAAGGACTTATACCCGCGGGTACACCAATGGCACAGGTCATTCCTTTTAAACGCGAATCATGGAAGATGGAACTCGGCTCTGAAGAAGAGTACAAGCGCCAAGTAAAGACTACTACGCGCTTGCGTACATCATTCTTTGACTCATATAAGAACAAATTCCGTCAACCAAAGGACTACAAGTAATGGCATCTAAAAAGGACTCACTCACTATCGGCTGGTGCGATGGCGGCACTACAGACGGCAAGTTTACACAGGGCTTGGTCTACACCATCCTACGCCTACCTGAGGTTGCGGGCTTTAGCGTTAAGCAAGCTGTGCGCGTTCAGGGTAATCAGATTGGCCGCCAGCGCCAAGTCCTTATCGACGGTTGGTACGACGCTAATACGAGCGATTGGCTCCTCTGGGTGGATAGCGATATCTGCCTAACCGCCGAAATCCTCAAGACCCTCTGGGAAGCCGCAAACCCCGTTATACGGCCTATTGTCTCTGGAGTCTACTTCATCTCCAAGCAGACTGAGGGAACGCTGGATTACCCCCTTCCAGCCCTTTTCCACGACCGCTCTGAGTATCAGATGCAGCACGTCCACCCGCTACCTAATAACGAGCTTATTGAGATTGACAGCGCTGGCATGGGGCTTGTACTTATGCACCGTTCAGTAGTCGAGAAGCTTCGTGACAAGTTCCCTAATGACTCCTTCTTTGGCGAGAAAGAGGGCAAGGGCGATGAGTACGTGAGCGAGGACATAGTCTTCTTCCGCAAGGTCAAGGCCGCAGGCATTCCTGTCTACGCTCATACTGGCGCAATTGCTACCCACGTCAAGCGATTTGACTTGAACGCTAAGTACTACAACATGTACTGGGACGCATTTGCTCGCGCTCAATCTGGGGAAAACGCCTAACTACCGCGACGACTTTGAGGCTCTAGGGAACACCTAGGGCCTTAGAATTGACTCAATAGGTCTACTACTTCGTCTCGCTCCCTAGGGGGCTTCGTCTACCCCCCTTCAATCCCTTCGCGAGAGGAAAACAATGACAGTAAGAGACTCTGGCTACAAGCAAGCTCCTTCGGGCAACGTTGCTGTAGACTTCGTCTGGGGCAACTTGCCTCCACAGACAAACGATGACCGTTCAGGTTCATCAATTTCATACAACGCCACAGGCGGAACCTCAGGTACTTTTGGTGGAGACCTTATCTCTGCAACAGTAACCGCTGCTTCAGCTTCAGCTGGCACAATCACTTACACCGCAGCTAACGAGTTCGTTGCTGGTCAGAGCGTAACCGTTTCTGGTCTCCTAGGCTCAGTTGCTATCACAGGCATTACTGCATCTGCTGGTGTTGTGACTTACGCAACATCTTCAACAGTTGGTCTTTCAGCAGGACAGACCATCGTTATCTCAGGCGCTTCAGCTGCAGGATTTAACGGCACCAAGACCATCTTGGCTGTTGTAACTAACACAAACTTCACCGTAACATCAGCTGCTACAGGCTCTACCTCAACAGCTACTGGTGCTTACGCATCTGCTTTCAACCTCACAGGCGCTGTTGCATCTGCAACCACCTCAGCATTCACCATCACCAACGCAACAACTGACCGCGCTGTTTCAGGCGCTTCAGGTCTTGCCGAGGCTTACGCTGAGCTTCTTGACGGTATTGGCGCAGACTACGGTTGGGGAACAACCACTGACTTTACGTCAAACGTCCTCACCGAAACCCAACCAACAGTCACTGTTGGCCAGGCTGGTTCCTACACTGTCCCTAATGACAACACCGTAAATATCCTTAACGGATACGAGGCATTCCCTCTAAACGCGGCAAACAAGACCACAGGCTTCAACCCTGCCTACACCTTGTCAGCTGTAGTTACCGCTGCTTCAGGAGACGGCACAACCGTAACCTACACAGCACATAACAACTTCTCTACTGGCCAGACTGTATCAATCTCAGGTCTGTACAACTACGTACTTGCTGGCTCAAACCAGCCAATCGCAACCGCTATCTACGCCCCTACCTACACAACGGCATCAGCGTACAACCTCAGCTCTGTTACGATTGCATCTGCGACCCCAACACAGTTCACAGTAACCAACTCTACTGTAGATGGCACCGCTGCCTCTCTTAGCAGCACCGTCTCAGGTGCTATTCGTGGCCTTGCAGTAGTGACTGTTGCAGCATCTGCTTCAACAACTTCTACTCCAACTGTTACTGGCTTGACCATCAAGGAAGCTATCCGTCAGATTGGCGTAGCTTCATTGAACGTAGGAACTGTTACCTACACAACCTCAGGTGCAACAGCACTCAACGTTGGAACTGTTTACAGCCAGTCTGTAACAGGAAGCCAGACCTTGGGAACTGCGGTTAACTTGGTTGTTTACAAGTTGCCTACTGGTGAAAACCCAGGAGTTGCAGCTGGTACCTATACCTATACTCTCTAATCAGAGAACAAAAAAGCCCCAGCCAATCGGCTGGGGCTTTTTGCTTTCTAGGTCAATACCATCCATTCTTTTGATGAAAAGCCCAGGCATTACAAGCTGTACCGTAACGAACCTTGATGTAGTGAAGACCATATTGAACTTGGACTACAGCCACACTGGTCTTCTTGATTTTGTAATTGGTCCATGTAGTAGGCAGGAACTGAGCTAGGCCAAAAGCCTTGGAGCTCATGTTCAGGGCCTTAGGGTTGAAGTGGCTCTCCGCGGACCATAGCTGGTCGAGGCACTTCCACTCCTTCATCGATTGGCCATTGGCGTACTCCGTGAGGAATGCAATGGTCTCGGGGTCAAAGTACTTGACGTAGGGGCTAGCGAGCGCTTTCTGCGCTGCGGACTTGGTCGTAGATACATTCAAGTACTGAAGAGCGACTGTTACAGCCCTCTCTTGAGGTGCAAGTACAGGCAGAGCATGTGCTGGGGTCAACAGTTGACTCCATACGAAACACATAGCTCCTAGTACTGCGGTCAACTTACGAACATTTACCGTTAGGTTAATTCTGATATTAAGCATTTCTGCTCCTCTCAGTAGAACACGAAAGAGAGTCATTGCTGACTCCCTCATACTCTATGGAACACTAGAGTTACAGAGCGTGTCAAGTTCAACAGCGGTGTTTACAGAGAAAAGTACACCAATATGTGTAAAAATTACATGTATTGCACCTTCTGGGCTCTTATATTTGGACAATTAGTAGTTATCCACAGCGATATCCACAATCCCAGATAGGTCATCAATGTCTACATCTAATCTTCTTGCAGCATCGGCATCTGGCGTCGTAGTACTTGGCGCACTTATTGGTTCTGGTCGCTGGGTCATCAAACATTACTTAGCAGAGCTTCGTCCTAATCACGGCAGCTCATTGAGTGACATCGTTAAGCTGCAAGTCCTTCCTATCCTTCAGAAGTTAGATGCTACGCAAGATGACTTGCGCCAAGACATCACGGATATCAAAGTTGACTACGCTCGTCTAGAAGGTCGCTTTGACCAATACGTAGAAGAGAACAAATGACATACACTCCACGCCCAGGCGATTACGGCGTCGTCAAGACTACAGGCTTCTTTGGCAAGCTCATCCGCTTAGGCACGATGAGCCGCTGGAACCACGCCTTCATCTGCATCGATGAGCACCTGATTGTAGAAGCCAACCCTACTGGAGTAGCTATCAGTCCAGTCTCTAAGTACCCGCTGATTGCATGGAACCAGCACGAAAAGCTGACCACCAAGCAGCGTGAAACCATCGTAGAGGCTGCGGTCAATCTTGTTGGTCGTCCCTACGGCTTTTTTGACATCTTTGTCCTAGCTCTTCGTATCTTGGGGCTCAAGGTATTGGCGAACACATCCTTGATGGAGCGTGCCGCTATGCGTTATGGGGTCATATGCTCAGAGCTAGTTGCCCTCACCTACGACAGGGCAGGTATTGGATTGGTAAACAAGCCAGACAATCTTGTAACCCCAGGAGACTTAGCGGAAAGGTTAATCTACCAGTGACCGAAGCTCACAAGAATGCACTGAACCTTCACCTCGCTGTCTCCGTACCTGCCCACGAGCCACGGGAATCTGACCCTCACTACCACCTATTCAATCAGGCAAAGGCTCGCATCAAGGCGGCTGGTCTGTGGAAGTGCATCATCAACGACGACTTCTGCTCAGGAGGCCCAGAGCTTCACCACAGCCACATTGAGTTTTCTCAGGTAAACAACATGGACCCAGCAAGAGTGGAAGAGGCCTTTGGCGTTCACTTTGCTAACGACGATGAGTTCCAAGCTTGGATTGAAAGCCCAGGAAACCTAGAAGTGCTCTGCGAAGCACATCACCGTACACGCTACGGCATCCATGAAATCCCAGCGCCCCTGTGGGAAACCTTTCGTTACAGAAAGGTAGGAACAGCGGCTGCTGCTGAAGTAGTAACGAATAAGGAGCTAGACAAATGACAGCTGGCGTAGACATCATCAACATTGCACAGAAGCAAGTTAACTTCTATGGCGGAGCTACCGACAAGAACCCTTACGGCGACTGGTACGGCATTTCTAACGAGCCGTGGTGTGCCATGTTCATCTCATGGTGCTTTGCACAGGCTAACGCTTCTCATCTTGTAGCTGCTCAAACACCTAAAGGCTTCTCTTACTGCCCAGCTGGGCTGACCTGGTTCCAGAAGAACAAGCAGGTTGTGGATAAGTACTCCGCACTTCCTGGAGATATAGTCTTTTACAGCTTTTCTGGAAACTCTATTCCTGACCATGTTGAGCTAGTAGTAGCCGCCTCTAAAGATGGCATCACAACAATTGGTGGCAACACCACTCCTGACCACTACACAGCTAACTCTCCACAGGCTGATGGTCATGGTGTTTATCTACGCCATCGCCCATACCTTTTTGTCCTTGCAATTGTTCGCCCAGCGTACGAAGAGGGCTCAAAACCCGCTATCTCCAAGACCGCTAACAGCAAGCCATTAGCGACTGGTGTAGCCGCCGTAACAGCTCTTGGCGGTGGGGGAGCGGCGATTGCAACTCACACCACTACAGCGACTACAGTTAAAACAACCACAGTATTAGTTGCACCGCCGTTCCCTGGCACCTCAGCGTTTAAGGCTGGGCTCAAGACTCAGGCGGCGTTGATAGTAGAGACAGCTTTAGAAAAGGCTGGGCTGCTCCCAAGCAATCTAGTCAAAGGGACACTAACTACAGAGGACTTGGCGTTGGTACCCGTTTACCAGAAAAAATTCCCAGCGCTCAAATCCTCTAAGGGATTAGACGCCGCTACCTATGCCTCAATGATTAAGGAAGCAGGAGCTTAATGAAGTATTTTCAAAGAATGTCGGACTGGGCCGCAACAGCTTTTGGCTCACCGTGGTTCCTTATCTTCCACATGGTCTTTTGGACTGCGTGGATGACCTTTGCCGTTTTTGACCCGTATCCATTTAACCTTCTTACCCTTATCGTCTCATTGGAGTCTATCCTCCTATCTGGCTTGTTATTGAACGCTACTAACCGTTCAGGCGACGAAGACAGGGCTATAATTGAAAAGGACCTCAACCTTGATGGGCAAACCCACAAGCGTGTCGAAGAGGCCCTTCATCTAATCAAAGAGGTGCACAGTGCCATTCAAGTTCCCCGTAAGCGACCCTAAGGCCGTAGGTCTAGCTGGCGTAGCGGGACTCGCCGCATGGAAAGCTAGCAATTTCTCAGTTGACCCCAGCCATCTAACAGAGGTAGCATTAGCTGCCCTAACAGGGGGAGCCGTACCGCATAACCCTACGTCACGACCCGACGTAGAGTCAGAGTCACATATTGTGACCCCGTACGCTAACAACATCGAAAGCGAGCAGTAAGACATGAAAATCACACGTTCAGAAAAGGCTCTTGTTGAGCACTATGTTTACGCAACCGCAGCATCAGCTGTAGCAATCTGGCAGACAGGCAACCACCACATCAAGCACGTCCTTTGGGCGGCAGTAGTTGGCGTTGTTGGTCCATTGTTGGCTAAGTTCAACCCTAAGGGTGTTGTAACAGACCTTGCTAAGCAGGAGCATCTTGATTCAGTAACAACCTCAGCGTTGACCTCTGTTGCTACCGCAGCAGTAGCGGACGCTCAGAAGGCTGTTGCTAAGGCAGCTGTAGACGCAGCTAAGTAAGTCATTAAGTGAAGAAGGGGGCTTCGGCCCCCTTTTTTGCTATACTGAACATTCAAACCAAGGAGTACTAAATGAAGTGTGCTAACTGCAGCCGTGAAGCTGTCTACTACCTCAATAACCCAGGCGCCAACCCTGTCTACTATTGCGCCATCTGTCTTCCTAAGCACTTGCAGAAGCGAGCCGATGCAGGGCAACTTCGCCTTCCAGAAAAAGCTGCACCAGCAAAACCAAAGGCTTCAGAACCTAAGGCTGAGTAATGCGCCTTACACGGCATAACGCCGTACAGGTACACCCGATACCTAACCGCATCGTCTCGCCACGTGGACCTTTTCCACCCGAGCTATTTGATGAACCTGAAATTGTAGACAATTACGCACCAGCCCTCAACCCTGATGGTTTAGAGTTTGAAGCTGGAGCAACTGCTCAGAATAACTTCAAGCCACCTAAGTGGCTTCGCTGTGGAACCTGCTACGAGCGAGTACTGGAGACTGAGACCGAAAACCACGTTTGCGAGGAATAATGGCTGACTTTATTAGTAACGATGAAGCTGCCGCCCTGCAACGGGGCATGGGTGTTGAAAGCGCCATTGACCGCGAATTCGAGGCCATTGATACGGTTGAGCAAACAGAATCCCAAGTAGGGCAAGAGCTCCCAAGCGACCTTCACTTTATCCAAACCTCAACAACTAATCCTGCTCGTCCACGCACACTTCGCGCTGCATACGACTCCAAAGAGCAAACCATGTACGTGGTTTTTAATGACACTACCTATTGGTACTACGCTGGGGTAGACCCAGAGACGTGGAACGGTTTTAAAAGCGCAACATCCAAGGGCAAGTTCCTTCATGAAAACGGATTTGACGCAGGCATCTATGACATGGGCCCTGTAGACCTGAGCACTATGTCTCCTCGTCGCCGTGCCGCTCTAACTGCAAACCTAGAGCGAAGCCGTCGCCAACAGCAAGCGCTGAAGGGTAAGCAGAGCACCAAGCTGGGCGGTAAGGGCGTACGCTACCGACTTAGAGGCCAGGGAGGCGTGTACTAACAGATGCACTCATTAATCGGACCACTATACGTAACAACAGTTAAGTACGGCCATCGCCGTTTCTGGCCCTTTGTAGAAAAAGGCTGGAGCCAAGAAATTGAAGAGCCCTACCGCAAGGGAACCTGCCTAGTTTTTCGTGTACCATTTACCCGTCCAGGATATGCGATTGGCTGGTTTACTGAAGCCCTGCCTGAAGAGGAAGCACTAACGAATGCCATCAAGTCCCATATACACCAAGTTGAACTCTCCGAGATTGAGGGGTGGGAATCCCCTCAAGCAGAGTATTCAGGCGATTGGGTCATTAATGAACTTTAAGCGCAACAAGCATTGGGATAAACCCTTTAGCCCTAGGATTGCCAAGCGTGTACAACGCATCCCTACAGCCGAACTTACCCGCTGGGGAGAGCAGGCAATCAACGAACTAGGCCGTACCCTTATCGCATACGAGCGCACGGGTAGCCCTGAACTTCTTCTAGAGGCACGCACTGGCGCAGAGGCCGTTCACGCAGTCATCGAAGCTATCGCACAACGCAACGGATACTAACTACCCGATTAGCAATTTGTCGACATTTGCTCTATACTTATAGCACCTCGTTTCCATCTCTCCCATCAGGTACTTAGAGCCTGGGTTTAACAGCCCAGGCTTCTTTGTTTGCTCTAGACTTTCTTTAATCAGCTACTGAATCGGACAACATGAGCGAACAAGAATTTATTGACGAAGAGGAGTTCCTCGAGGATGAGGACGACCTCGCCGTTGAAGAGCAGGACGAAGAAGAAGAGCTAGACGAGCTCTCTAAAGAATTCGTCAAGACCCTCATTGACCGCATCATGAAGTTTATGGCCCAGTTTGTTGGGCACGACCTTCACCCCTATCAAGTACCGCTGGCCCGACGTATTATTGAGTCGGTTATTATTAATGACGGCGAAGAAATCACAGCCCTAGCAGCCCGTCAGTCGGGTAAGTCTGAGACTATCGCTAACACGGTTGTTACCCTTATGATTCTCCTACCACGCCTAGCCCAACTATTTCCTGACCTACTGGGAAAGTACAAAGACGGCATCTGGATTGGTATGTTTGCCCCTGTCGAAGGACAGGTAGAAACCCTGTTCGGCAGAGCTGTGAACCGCCTCACATCTGAGACGGCTAACGAAATCCTTGCCGATGCAGAGATTGATGACTCCATTAGTAAAGTGGCGGGTGTCACACGTCAGATTAAGCTCAAGAAGTCTGGCTCTACGCTCACCATGATGACAGCAAACCCGAGGGCCAAGATTGAATCTAAGTCTTTCCATCTTATTGTTATTGATGAGTGCCAAGAAGCGGATGATTTTGTGGTTAGCAAATCCATTAGTCCTATGCTTGCTTATTATTCTGGAACAATGGTCAAGACTGGCACGCCGACTACTAGCAAAAATAATTTTTACCGTTCAATCCAGCTGAACAAGCGCCGCCAGACAGGTAGCCGCGCACGACAGAACCATTTTGAATGGGATTGGCGTGATGTTGCCAAGTGCAACCCTAACTACGCTAAGTTCATTAAGCGCGAGATGCTACGTATCGGTGAAGACTCTGATGAGTTCCAAATGTCGTACTGCGGCAAGTGGCTGTTGGAAAGAGGTATGTTCGTTACCTCAACCATTATGGATGAGCTGGGGGATACCTCACAAGAGATTGTTAAGGCGTGGCACCGCTCGCCCGTGGTTGTGGGTGTTGACCCAGCCCGCAAGATGGACAGCACGGTAGTCACCGTTGTTTGGGTTGACTGGGATAGGCCTGATGAGTTCGGCTTATATGACCACCGTATTCTTAACTGGTTGGAAATCCAAGGCGATGACTGGGAAGACCAGTACTTCCAGATTGTTAACTTCCTCAGCAACTACGACGTACTAGCAGTAGGTGTAGATGCAAACGGTGTGGGCGACGCTGTTGCTCAGCGCCTTAAAATCCTGCTACCCCGCGCCGAGGTTCATTCTGTTGGAAGCTCCCAGCAGGAGCAGTCCAAGCGTTGGAAGCACCTCAAGCAGCTTATTGACCGACGCTTAGTAGGTTGGCCTGCCCATGCAAAAACACGCCGCCTGCGTACGTGGAAGCGTTTCTATCAGCAGATGACTGACCTAGAGGTGAAGTTCAACGGACCTAACTTCTCAGCCGCTGCTCCAGATGAAGCCCATGCCCACGACGACTTTGCGGACTCGCTGGCTATTGCAACTGCGCTAACTATGGACTTGGCTATGCCAAACGTAGAGGTGACCTCAAACCTCTTCTTCTCAAGATAAGCGCGTTTAGCCTTACGCCAAGACCTTTCTGTAGCACACTTTTAACTGAGGTCCTCAAACCCATATTTCAAGGAGTCATATATGACAATCGCACCAGACCCAAAGTTCCCAGAGACTGCGCCAATCGTCTACGACCGTAAGATGTCGCCAGCTCTCCCAGGACAACGTGGCCCACTTCGCTTTGAAGAAGGTCTTGCTACTGATACAGACGTTCCAAACGAATTCTCAAAGGGCGCTGGCCAGGGCTACATTGCAGCCGCTGGACGTCCAAACCGCAACGCTAACGTATTCGAGAAGTACCCAGAAGAGACAATGCGTGAGCGTGCTCACGTCGGTTCAGCTGCATGGGTCGAAGCTCCTAACACACTTCAGGAGTTCTCAAATGGTGCATTCGCTGACCATGGCGATAACCGCATCGAAGAGGTTATGCGTAATGGTGCACACCAGTACCGCCTTAACCCAGCAGTAGTAAACGACTAATTACTAACAAGCTCCTGACCCCCGCTCATTCCACCTCCTGCGGGGGTACAGGTCTACGAGGGTGATATGGCACTAATTCAAGGGCAAGAAGCTAAGGAAACTCCAAAGCAAGTACCAGCAAATCCCAAGCTGTGGAACATGCTTACGACTCAGGCACGCTCTAAGTTCCGCGTCTACCCCTCACCAGCCGCTGCACACTGGGTTCACGCCCGTTATACGCAGTTAGGCGGCAAGTTCGTGCAATCTGAAAAAGACGTCGACCCTAAGATGCGCGACTACGTAGCTGAGAAGAAAAAGAAGATAGAGGAAGCCCAGAAGAAGAAGGTTACCAAGCCTGTAGGCAAGAACCTTATCCGCGGCGAGCGTTTTAGATAATAACTAGCTTTGTGTTACACTATGTCGACAAATAGATTTATTGAGAGGATGTGTCGGTGAGCTCTATTGATTTCTCGCCACCGAGTTATCGGGCAGCCTCCTCTGACCTAACAATCTCGATTTCCCCGCTGGGACTTGTAGAACTAGCGGACGAAGAATTTGAAGTACACGGCCCTCGCCTTAACCGCTATTCGCTGAACTGGGCAATGTACCTAGGCCACCACTACTCTTACCGCCGCCAGACTGGCGAAGCTCAGATGGTAATGAACTACTTCCGAGCTATTACTGACTTTATTATTAACTTCACCTTTGGCAAGGGCGTTAACTTCCGCTCGCCTAAGGAAACAGAAGCTATCGTCCCTGACCTTCTTGAGCGCGTCTGGGAAGTAGATAACAACAAGGCTACCGTCCTTTGGGAGCTTGGCCAGCAAGGCGCCGTATCTGGCGACTGCTTTATCAAGGTAGCTTACGAAGAAGCCTATGTAGACACTGTAGGCCGCGCACACCCAGGCCGCGTACGTATTCTTCCACTCAACGCTTCCTTTGCATTTCCTGAGTTTCATCCACATGACCGCGAGCGCCTCATCCGCTTTAAGCTCAAGTATCGTTTCTGGGGCACATCGTTAGAAGGAACTCGTCAGGTCTTTACATATACTGAAATCCTGACAGACGACACCATCGAGGAATACATCAATGACGAACTCATCGACTCACGGCCGAACCCGCTGGGAGTTATTCCCGTTATTCATATTCCTAACATTCGTATCTCTGGCTCTCCGTGGGGCCTTTCGGATTGCGACCAAATTATCTCTATTAACCGTACGTACAATGAGACGGCTACGGATATTGCCGACATCGTCAACTACCATGCAGCGCCAGTCACAGTTATTATCGGTGCTAAGGCGTCGCAGCTAGAAAAAGGCGCTAACAAGGTGTGGGGTGGTCTACCTAAGGACGCGAAGGTAGAAAACCTTGAAGGCGGCGCACAGGGCCTTAGAGGTGCTATGGACTTCATGGCAATGCTCAAGAAGTCTATGCACGAAATGACAGGTGTTCCAGAGACTGCCCTTGGTCAAGCACAACCTATTTCCAACACTTCTGGCGTTGCTTTGAGCATTCAGTTCCAACCACTTATGGCTCGTTACCACCAAAAGATTATTCAATACGCGCACGGCCTTGAGCGTGTCAATGAGCTAGTTCTACTTAACCTTGCTGTTAAGGAACCAGAGGCCTTTACTTGGGACCCTAACTCCAGCACGACCCCTTTAAAGCCAGGTCAGCTTGCACAGCTTGATTTTGATGACCCTATTACTTTCCGCTCTTACGTACACTTCCCACCACCCCTCCCACTGGATAAGTTGATTATCTTGAACGAGATTCAAACCAAGATGTCTCTTGGCTTAGAGTCCAAGGAAGGCGCCTTACGCCTTTTGGGAGAAGAGTTCCCTGCTGAGAAGCTCACGGAAATCCGTCAAGAGCTTATGGATGACGCTAAGGCCGATGGCGCCTTGAAGCTTCTCCAGACTGAGATTGCTAACGAAATCGCATCACTGACAGGTATGTTGCCTGGCGCTGAGGGTGGTACGGCAGAACCTTTGCCTACTGGCCCTGAGGGTCAGCCAGCTGTACCACCTGCTGGTCCTACACCTCTAGCAGATGAAGCGGCTCAGTTGAATGCTCTAGGCGAGAGCGCGGTACGTAACCGCCTAGTTACCGAAGCTTACGGAACCAAAATCCCTCAACGGAGAGTTCCGCAAGACTACGAGAAGTAAAGCAGTTTAGGCTGTATTTCTTCCTACGTAGGGCAAAATTAAACATACAAACAACGTTTGGTCATATGTGATACAGGCTTAGGCCTACTTGGAAAACGACCCAGAGGATAAGGACATAACTATGTCAGAAACAGCAGAAGTAATGGCTGATGCGTTTGCATCTGAAGCCAATACCGTTCCAGTAGTAAACGTAACTGGTGTTGACGCACCTACTGTTAATACTACGGAGCAAGCACCTACTACCAAGTCAAATAAGTTTTACACTGAAGAAGACTTGGCCAAAGTCCGTGCACAGGAAAAGAACAAGCTCTATCCTGAACTTGAAAGCTTAAAGGCGGAAGTCTCAGAGCTCAAGAAGGAACGAGAAGAGAAGGCCGCACGCAAGGCTCAACAAGAAGCTGAGAACTTAGCTAAGACTAAGGCGCAGCAAGAAGATGAACTTAGCGCTAAAGACCTACTCAAGCTCAAAGAGCAAGAGTGGAAAGAACAGTTGGAGCGTGAGCGTCAAGAACGCGAACGCGCCATCGCTCTTCTGGAACAAGAAAAAGCTTTTGCTGATTTGCAAGCTTACCGCCAACAGCGACTTGACCAGGAACGGGACAACATCATCCCAGAACTGTTAGACCTAGTTAGCGGAAATACCCGCGAAGAGCTCGACTCCAGCATTGCTGGTTTGCAAGAGCGCTCCGCAAAAATTCTTGAATCTGCACAGCAGGCTATGACAGCAGCTCGCAGAGACATGACAGGGACAAGGGCAACCTTGCCACCCGCTGGACCACTGGAAACTAATTCGGAGCAACGTCAGTTCACGGCCGATGAAATCGCGGCCATGCCTATGAACGAATACGCAAAATACAGAAGCCGCCTACTGAGCGATAAGGCTCAAGGCAAATCGTCGGGATTGTTCGGTTAAACCTAAATTCCATCCAACTATCTAAATAGGAGTCATATCTAATGGCATCAGGTATTACAGGTACTGGCAATCTTGCCGCGTCACCTACCGCTTACTCGGGTACAAACACCCAGCTCACCCAAGCGATTCAGCAGATTTGGTCCAAGGAAATCTTGTTCCAAGCTATGCCAATCCTTCGCTTTGAGCAATTTGCAGTAAAGAAGACCGAACTCGGTGTTGCACCTGGTCTTCAAATCAACTTCATGCGTTACAACAACCTCGGCTTTGCCTCACCGCTCGTCGAAGGTGTTCGTATGCAGACCAACGCGTTGACCGCACAGCAGTTCTCAATCACTGTAACTGAGCATGGTTATGCTCTTGCAGTTTCAGAGCTCTTGCTTAACGCTTCATTCGATGACGTTATGGCTTCTGCTTCACGTCTTCTCGGCCGCAACATGGCTATCTACCTTGACCAATTGTCACGCGATACCTTGTACGCAGCTTCTTCTACCCTTTACGGCGAAGACCGCTCTTCAGTCTCATCAGCTGTTAACAACTGGTACGGCTACGGCACATTCGCTACTTCTCGTGCTTCAATGACAGGCTCTTCATACTTGACACCACACGTTGTCAAGGACGTTGTTGAGACCTTGAGCACCAAGAACATCCCTCGGTTGGGCGAGACCTACGTCTGCTTCGTTCACCCACACCAGAGCCGTACACTTCGCGACAACCCTGAGTTCATCGAAGTTACCAAGTACGCTGCTCCAGGAAACTTCATGCTCGGTGAAATCGGTCGTTTGTACGACGTTGTATTCATCGAAACAACCCAGGTTCTCCACGTTCCTGGTGGTGCTGGTTCTGGCTACTCAGCTGATTCAACAGTTGCTAACCCAGTTATCACACCTGGTGGAGGCTACACAACTCCTAACACCCTAACAGGTAACGGTGGTTCTGACCGCTATTCAGCTATCTTCATTGGAGATAACGCATTCGGTCACGCAATCTCACTCCCAGTCGAACTCCGCGATGGCGGTATCTTGGACTTCGGTCGTGAGCACGCGCTTGCTTGGTACTCAATCTTCGGTCTTGGATTGATTACTGACCAAAGCGTAGTACTTGCGGAAACAAACTAATCAAAAACTAAATAGCTTAAAGGGCGGGGGCTTAGGTCCCCGCCTTATCTAACCGAGTCATTAAATTGGAGAACACTATTATGGCAAAAGCAAAGCCCACAGATGTAACTGGACGTACGAGAGAAGCTCTCGCTGAACAGTTTGCCGAAGAGCAGAATCAACGCGCTGGCGAAATGTCATTGGCCACAGCCAAGGCAAGCGCCCAACTTGATGAAGTAATCGATGCTACTGTCCCTAACCGCCCAACAGTAATTGTCGACAATGTAACCACAGTCGGTAAGGCTGATGATGAGATGGTTGAAATCCGCACCGTAGAGAACATTGAGAATATGACTCTTGGTAAGGGTAACAACTATAGCTTCAAGGCTGGACAGAAGTACAAGGTTACCAAGCATGTTGCAGAGCACCTTAAAGAAAAAGGTTATCTAGCAGGCGTTATCTAAGGCAAACCTTAGGCGATTGAGCGGGCTCTGCGGAGTCCGCTTTTTCGTTTGCGCTGATTTTTTAAAGGATTAACGCCATCATTGTGTAGGCGTCTTATGTAGGGAGTTCATGTGGCTGTTCTGTCTGATTTGCTCTCTAGAGTTCGACTAGAGCTAGGTGACGCTCAGAAGCAATTCACCTTTAATGCCACAGGCGACGGCGCAACTAAAGTATTTGAGACTGACTATAAGCCTGTTGAACTTACTAACCTTCTTGTTACTGTCGCAGGTTCTCCTATAGCCTACCCATCTGGCTACACAATTGAGCAGAGCACAGGCATCCTTACCTTTGTCACCGCTCCAGCCACTAGCGCAGCTATTGTGGTCACAGGCATGGTTGACCGCTACTTCCTAGATTCTGAACTTACTGAGTTCATTAACGACGCTGTGAACCAGCACACATACAACCGCACAGATTCTTTTGGCTCTGCCGTAACTCTTGCCAGCATTTCAGCTGTAGAAGAATACCCAGTTGCCATCCTTGCCTCTATCGAAGGCCTGTGGGCGCTGGCTACTGACGCTTCTTTTGATATTGATATTTCTGCCCCAGACGGCGTAACCATCCCACGTGCACAGCGCTATCGCCAGATTACTGAAATCATTGCTGAGCGTTGGAACCAATATCGTATGCTTTGCTCGCAACTTAACATCGGCCTTTGGCGAATTGAGATGGGCACACTCATCCGTACATCCCGTACTACCAACAAGTACGTGCCAATCTACATGGGCCAAGAGGTGGACGATTCTCGTATCCCAGAGCGCGTCTATATTCAAAATGACCTTACTGGTCGCAACACATTTCCGTCGTATGCTCAGACCTACGACATTGTCCTCTATCAGGGCAACAGCTACTCAGCTACATTTGACTTCCCCTTTGATATCACGGGCTTGGAGTTTGCGGCACAGATTCGCACATATCCAAACGCACCTTCTATTTACGCTAACTTTGAAGTTACCGTCGTCTCTGCATCTAGTAGTTTGAGTACTATCCAACTATCACTTGAAGTTGCTGACACAGCTTATCTTCCACCACGTGGATTCTGGGACCTTCGAGCTACCAGCACTACTGACTCAACCTATGCTCAGACCTACATTAAGGGTCAAGTGTTTACGACCCAAGGAGTCACAGACTCATCTGGAGCGATGGACGGAAGTTGGTAGACCTTGACTACTAACTGTTCATCTTGTAACTGCCACCCCTGCGTATGCGGGGTTACGGTAACCCCACAAACCCCGATTGTTGTTCACGTCACCCCCGAGCAGGGTGGAGCCCGAGGCCTACAAGGCGTACAGGGACCACTCGGACTTCAAGGCCCTCAAGGCCTTCAGGGAACCTCTGGGGTTGCTGGCAACCTGTCTTACCAGTATCACCAAGCCACCTCATCATCTAGCTGGACAATAATCCACAATTTAGGGTATAACCCTAACGTTACAGTTCAAGATTCTGCTGGTACCATAGTTGAAGGCGAAATCACGTACACTAATACGAATCAACTTACGGTCACATTTTCAGCAGCTTTTAGCGGAGACGCATACCTATCTTAAGGAGATAGTTTAATGGCACGTAAGTACTTAACCCCAATAAACCTGAGCCAGCTTGAGCTCCAGAATGCCGCTATTCAAAACTTGGCAACTGCTCCTTCAAGCCCAGTCAAAGGTCAAATCTACTTTGATACAACACTTGGATATCTTCGCACATGGGATGGTACCGAATGGCTTAACGCATCTATTGGTGCAAATGGTGCTCAAGGTACGCAAGGAACTCAGGGCGTGCAAGGTACGCAAGGAGTTCAAGGCACACAAGGACTTCAAGGAACACAAGGTACTCAAGGTGTGCAAGGCACACAAGGCATTCAGGGTACTCAAGGTATCCAAGGAGTTCAAGGAACTCAGGGAACGCAAGGTACTCAGGGTACCCAAGGCACGCAAGGTGTCCAAGGCCTAACTGGTTCACAAGGAACCCAAGGCACCCAAGGCATTCAAGGCATCACTGGTTCCCAAGGAACACAGGGTATTCAAGGCATCACTGGTGCTCAAGGTACTCAGGGTACTCAAGGTACACAGGGAATCCAGGGCCTACAAGGTATCCAAGGAACTAACGCTGGAATCCTTTCAACTGATAGCAGCCTTAATATTAACGGCTCTGGTGTTCTTTCTGTCAACACCTCCGTTATCGCTACTAAGGCGTATGTTGATGCAACAGCAGAGGGGCTTTCAGTACTTGAGTCTGTTCGCACAGATACCAACACTAACCTTAACTTAGCCTCTACTCTTACAACTCTTAACGGCGTAACCCTTGCTAACAACGACCGCGTGTTGGTTAAGAACCAGACTACCGCTACTCAAAACGGTATCTATATCTATAACTCTACATCTAGCTTACTTGTTGCGTCTACTAACGCAGAAGACACGAACCTTAAAGAAGGCTCGTTCGTATTCGTAGAAGAAGGCACCAACGCCGCACAAGGTTGGATTATCACCGCTTACTCAGGTGGAGCTTCTACCTGGACACAGTTCTCTGCTGCTGGAGAGTACACAGCTGGTAACGGAATCACCATCTCTGGTGGCGCAATCTCAGCTAACTACGGTTCTGGCCTTACAGTTTCTGGCTCACAACTTGTAGTAGACACCAGCAAGGTTGTAGAAAAGTACACAACTCTTATTGGTGACGGCTCAAGCACAAGCTATACCGTTACACATAACCTAGGAACACAGAGCGCTATCGCTATTGTGTATGATGCCTCTACAAACGCTGAAGTTGTTACAGATGTGGTTTATGCCACCTCTAACACGGTAACAATTAGCTTTGCAGTTGCGCCGTCTTCAAACGCTTATCGCGTTGTAGTACACGCTTAATCTAGGAGCGAGTAATGTCTCGTAAGTTTGTTGTACCTATAGGGTTGCTAGCTTTAGCTAGTGACCCTGCTGGTACTGAAGCTGGAGACGCTTACTACAGCACAACATTAAATGCTATTAAGACATTTGATGGAACTAACTGGACTGCACAATCAAGTACAACTTTAGCTGACCTTGATGGGGGAAATGCTACCTCTAACTACGGCGGCATTACTTCTATTAATGCTGGCACAGCGACGGGATGAGGATAAAATAACCTAATGGCTATTCAAATTCAGCTTCGCCGCGACACAGCTGCCAACTGGACTTCTGCAAATCCTACTTTAGCTAGCGGTGAGCTTGGCCTAGAAACAGATACAGGTAAGTTTAAGGTTGGTAACGGTTCTTCTAACTGGATATCTCTTACTTATGCTTCAGGTATTCAGGGTATTCAAGGACTGCAGGGTCCTCAAGGCACACAGGGAATTACTGGCGCCCAAGGAATGGCAGGCGCTCAGGGAACTGATGGTATGCAAGGGCATACTGGTGCTCAAGGCACTGTCGGCATTCAGGGGGCTACTGGAACTCAGGGTCTTACTGGAGCGCAGGGAACAACAGGCGCTCAAGGCACTGTTGGTATTCAGGGCGCTACTGGCACACAAGGAACACAAGGTGTGCAGGGAACTCAGGGCGTACAGGGAGTTCAAGGAACTAACGGCCTTCAAGGTTCTCAAGGTACTCAAGGAAACACTGGCTCTCAGGGCACACAAGGTGTGCAAGGCATTCAGGGCATTAGCATTCAGGGTACCGCTGGTACCTCTGTAGTTATTCTTGGTTCGTACAACACTCTTGCTGCTTTACAAGCAGCGCACCCAACAGGTAATAATGGCGATGGATATATTATCGACCCTTATCTCTATGTCTGGGAAGGCGCGGCGTGGGTTAACGTTGGCGTTATCCAAGGCCCACAAGGAACTCAAGGAACAACGGGTTCACAAGGCGTACAGGGCACCACAGGAATTCAAGGACAGACTGGTTCTCAAGGAACTCAAGGTGTCACGGGTTCACAGGGCGCTACTGGAGCGCAAGGTACTACGGGAACTCAAGGTACAACGGGTACTCAGGGCATTCAAGGTTTGCAAGGACCACAGGGTACACAAGGCAATAACGGTACCCAAGGTACAACAGGCATGCAGGGTACGACAGGTACCCAAGGATTTAACGGCATTCAAGGTATCACTGGTGCACAAGGCACACAAGGTACTCAAGGAGTCCAGGGCAACCAAGGAACTCAGGGTGTACAAGGCAATCAAGGTACAACAGGAATTCAGGGCGCCCAAGGAACTCAAGGGGTGCAAGGAAANCAAGGTACTCAGGGAGTTCAAGGTAACCAGGGTACAACTGGTCTACAGGGTACTCAAGGAGTTCAGGGCGTTCAGGGAACGCAAGGTGTTCAAGGAACCCAAGGCTCTCAAGGATTACAAGGTTTTCAGGGTATTCAAGGCCCAGTATCTTCACAGAACGCTCACCAGTCTGTAGAAGCAATCTCTGTAAGCGCACTGCCTAACTCACCTGCGTATACCGCTGGCTCAGCGGATGCTGAAAACGGCACTGGAGTTGGCGCTTATCTACAAGCAACAACAAATGGAACGCTTTCTGTAGACGGATATACAACACCTTATCTTGCTGTTGGAGACCGCATCCTTGTTGCTGGCCAGACATCTAACATTCAAAATGGTGTTTATACCGTTACTGCTACTGGTTCTTCCTCCTCTAAGTGGACATTGACTCGTGCCACTGACTACGACAACCACACCCCTGGTCAAGTAGAGGAAGGCGACTACATTTTTGTAACGGACGGAACTGTTTATGGTGAGACCGTATGGCTAGAAATTGGCAACGGCTCTAACCCAGACGGAACAATCCGTATTGGCACAGACCCAATTATTTTTACAGAAACCTCTGGTGTAGGTGCCCAAGGTACGACAGGTGCTCAGGGTGCTGGTGGCGTTCGTGGCTACTACGGTTCTTTTTATGACACCACTACTCAGACAGTATCAAGCTCTACTACTGCTTATGTAATGAGCATTAACAACACCTATGAAGCATTTGGTGTCAACAATGACTCAGGCACAGAGATTGTATTTCCTCATGCGGGTACATATAGCATTACTATCTCTGTGCAGCTAGTTAATACGTCCTCATCTATTGCCAACGCCAATCTTTGGCTTCGTAAAAATGGTGTAGACGTTCCTTACTCTAATAGCCAAATGACCATCCCACAATCACACGGTGGAATTAATGGTCAAATTATTGAAACAGTCAACTACGTCTACACATTTGCTGATAATGACTATATACAGTTTATGTGGCAGGCGGAAACTACGGCAGTTTCTATTGAGACTATTGCCGCTGGTACAACCCCTACTACTCCAATTACCCCTGGCGTTATTGTTACGGCAACTCAAGTTGCATATGCTATTCAAGGCACACAGGGATTGCAGGGAACACAGGGCCTACAAGGTCCTCAGGGAACCCAAGGTATTCAGGGCAACCAAGGTACAAACGGTATTCAAGGAATTACTGGTGCCCAGGGAACAACGGGCACACAGGGAACTCAAGGCACCCAAGGTGTTCAGGGAACGCAAGGTATCCAAGTACAAGGTACGCAAGGCGTACAAGGTAACCAAGGAACCACAGGTATCCAGGGAACTACTGGTACTCAAGGACTTACTGGTACACAAGGTGCGGTAGGAACTCAGGGAGCAACTGGTACNCAAGGANTTACNGGAAGCCAAGGAATCACGGGTACCCAAGGACTTACAGGAACGCAAGGAACACAGGGTGTTCAGGGCGTTCAAGGACCTCAGGGTACGCAAGGCATTCAAGGTAACCAAGGAGTTCAGGGCCCACAAGGAACTACGGGTATCCAAGGTCTACAGGGTCTGCAGGGAACTCAAGGATTTACTGGCGCACAAGGAACTACAGGTACCCAAGGTACGACGGGAACTCAAGGCTTCACGGGAACTCAAGGCGCTGTAGGTTCACAAGGTACTACTGGTACGCAAGGCACACAGGGCACGCAGGGCCTACAAGGTATTCAGGGGCCTCAGGGTACTCAAGGTCTGCAAGGTGTTGCGGGTGACCACTACAGCACGTCCTCTACAACCTCATTTACTCTTACCTCTGGTGGAACAACAACAATCACCATTGCACAAAATTATCAATACTCCACGGGCCAAAACATTGTGGTTGCTTACGACGCAACGCATATTGTCTACGGAACAGTTACATCCTATACACCATCTACTGGTTCATTAACATTTACAAACGACCGCATCGTTGGTACAGGAACATTTGCTACTTGGTCAGTCAACCTTGATGGTGCTGTCGGTATTCAAGGCGTTGTTGGTCCACAGGGTACAACAGGAACACAAGGTACAACTGGTACTCAGGGAACCACAGGAACTCAAGGACTAACGGGTCTACAAGGACTTACAGGTTCGCAAGGCACAACAGGAACACAGGGTGCCACAGGAACACAGGGTTTTGTAGGAACACAGGGAACAATTGGAAGCCAAGGCATTCAAGGAACCCAAGGCGTTCAAGGATTACTTGGTACTCAAGGATTGCAGGGTGTACAAGGTACACAAGGCATTCAAGTACAGGGAACAACTGGTACTCAGGGCTTGACTGGTACGCAAGGCGTCCAGGGTATTCAAGGCTCTTACCCTACAGATTACTCGGCGCTGACCTTAGTATTTGGTGGGCTCTAACGAACCCAGCACATCCCTACATCTGCGGTAGGGCGTAACCTAGCTTCTTTCCACGCGCCTTCTTCCCAATAAGGCGCTGCCTCTAAAAGCCATTCAGCAAAGTTAAATGTTGCTATGTCATGCCAATGTGTTTCGTATGGCTCCCGCAAATGCTGCAGAATGAACTGAGGGGCAACTTTTGTATATCCCAAATCAGCTAAGTACTTTATCTGCTTCTGATGCTCGTCTAACGTAGCGTCTGTCCATTCAAAAGTAAGCGTGCCGTACTTTTTAGTCATGCCCTTAAACACCGACCACTCAGCACCTTCAACATCAATCTTAATAAGGTCTGGCTTGCCGTACTCTAGCGCCAAGTCATCTATCGTAATAGTTCTAGCTTGAACTGTGCGATAGGGCTTACCTGCATACGGCAGTCTCTCATCTGTTAGCCAATCTTTATTCATTGTAGATAGGCCATCTTCTTCTGCTTCGTAGAACTCAATCACTTGGTCAGCTGTATCAGAAACAGCAAAGCGCAACGGCACTACGTTGGGGTTATAGATAAAGTTACAGACCAACTGCTTAAACACTCTGGGCGCTGCTTCTACGGCAATAACCTTATAGCCCTTTTCAAGACCAGCTACGACGGCATCCCCGCGGTTAGCTCCTATATCAAATAGAATCATCCTTTAATCCTTTTTAGGTTATCTTCAATAGAGGACCTGTAGTTATCAGGCAAAGGTCTCATCAGTAGAAGCTCAAAGAGTTCTATAGACTCTTCACGGCGGCCAATCCACCAACCGCTAACAGCCATCTCATATTGAAGCCCAAGAACGCCTGGGTAATCCAACAGCGAGTTAGGTTTATCAGATATTAGGGACGCAACGTTCATTCCCATGGAAGCCCAGGTATAGCATTCTTGCCAGTTACCTTGGCGCTCGTAGAACCGAGCCATAAGGAAGTAGCCCTCTTCTCGAGAAGGGTCTACAGTAATGGCTTGAAGGATACAGTTGCTAACGGAATGGATGCGGTCGTTCTGGTTTTCAAAACAAATGGACATTCGAAGCAAAGATTCATAAACCAAATCAACGTGGGAGTCAAGACCGTACTCTGCCGTGCGTAGATAAAAGGAAACTGCCGAGGCTGTTTGTCCACGGCTGTCGTACTCCTTGGCACAATCAAAGTTCAGCTCAGGATTAAATGGGTCGCTGGATAGCTTGACTACTAGCGCTTCAATTCCCATATGAGAGTGCCTCCATAATCATGTCCTCTACCAAAGCCTTTGGTGTTCGAAGCACAAAGGCGGCATTGTCTTGGAATCCAAAACTAATAAGCAGGTCGCCATTATGTACGGCGGCTCCAGCAGCAAACTCAATACGGGCATCTAAGAATGAGAAAGCCTCAGGGCTGAGTCCTACTAAGTTGAACTGGTCATCCCACACGCATAGGCGGTGGCGATAGATGCCATCCTTTTGCTGCAGGTAGTTCTTAAACAAGTTGACCTCATGGACAACGCCAATGTACATGTTGCCCCAGCGAACAATCTGAGAACCACCTCTCTGGTCTGCTGGCGGTTGGATTCCCTGAGCCACAACAATCTGGTCACAGCGTGGAGGCAAGTCTGGGTAAGTCCTAACTACCTCGGTGGGAGATGTCCACTTAATAAAGTGATAAGGCTTGTCAAGAATAGGCATCCAGTTCTTCTCGCAGTACGAGTTGTTGTCACCTGGAGCTGGTATACGAAGTCGGGAAATCTCTTTAGCTGTCCACGTAGATTTATCCAGCTCTACTTCCGATAACTCCATGCGACCTTCGCCATGAGTTGTGGTGTCTCTACGAACTCCGATGACGTAGTAGTGACCCTCCCACTGAACAAGGCGGCAATCCTCCTCGCCCGTAAACTCCCAGACAGGTGGAACATCCAAGAGGCTTGTGTCGATGAGAGTGTGGTCAGTCATCACCAAGTGTTCGTTTAATCGGCATAAGTAATTAGTTGTAGCTAAGCGCTGGTCTTTCTCAGGGTGCAGGTAAGAGAGCGGTCCCCAGCGACTAGGGAATTGTTGGGTGTTCTCAGAGTGGTAGAGGGTGTAGTTAACGTGGCGAAGTACGCACATGATGTCCCCGTCTTCATCTATAAAGATGGAGGGATTCATTAAACCTGTGCCCGAAGTCAGGCCCTTTGAGATAACAAGCGGAGCTAGCTTGCCCCCGTGGTATACCGACTTTTGCACCAAATTCATAAGCACAGTGTAGCAGGTTCAAATGCCGTACCCTATAAGGATGCGTGGAGTAAACCCTGGCGGCCGCTTTGACATCAACTTTGAGACTGATGCCCTTCTAGACGGCATTGAGTCAGACATGACTAAGGTGACGGGAACAACCGTCCAGTGGTGGGTCTTTGACCGCGAGGCTACTCAAATTGACCCTATCTACGATGTCGGTTCTATCGACGGTGGTCGTATGTGGAAGGGCCCCTTTACGCTTCCAGTCATCAAGGCGCTTGTTGTCCAAGGCACAGTTAACGAAGACCCACGAGGCTTCTACAATGCCGAGAGTGTTCACTTCCTCTTGGATGCCGAAGACACTGAAAAGATTTACCCAGACGTTTTTAATAACCCAGAGCTGCAAGACCGTAGCCGCCTTGTCTGGAAGAACGTTGTCTATCGCCCACACAAGGTGCAGCCTCGAGCCATTATTGCTGACCGCTACACCCTCCTCTTTGTCGAATGCTTGCAGGTCATGCCAGAAGAAATGGTCAACGACAGCCAGTTTGCACAGTACGCCAGCCCTGTCCCTGATACTTTTGAGGAGCTGAGCTGATGCCCTTTAAGTCCAAACAGCAAGAAAAATGGATGTGGGCAACACACCCTCAGATGGCCAAGCAGTGGGAAGAACATACTCCTAACCGAGAAGTGCTCCCTAAAAGAGTTAGTAAGAAAACCACCAACAAGAAAGCCAGAGGCAAGTAATGGCATTAACCCATTCCGTTGTTACGCTTAACAGCTCAACAGCAACAGCTCTTAACACTGATGCAGTTGTAACTACATCTATTGAACCACGTAACAAGTGGCAGTATGGAACCGTTTCTATTCAGAATACAGACGGAACTATTACCGTATACCTTGGAGCTTCTAACGTTAGTTCAACTTCATATGGGGTCCAGCTTGTTGCTGGTGCTTCAGTAACCCTAGACAGCCTTGGACCTGAGGAGGTAGTCTACGCAATTGCTGCGTCTGGCAGCCCTAAGGTTGCAGTGCTGATGGTTACCTCTGCATGAGTATTCGAATAACCAAAAAAGGAGTGCGTATTTCACTCTCCTCAACTTCAACAAAAAAGTCTACAATCACTGTTAAGAACCCCTAGGGAGTAGAAAATGGCAAAAGCAAAGCTGGGCTCAGGAGCCCGTTTCAAAGCAATAGAAGAAAAGGCCAAAAAGTCTGGCGCCAAGAATCCAGCGGCTGTAGCTGCTGCGGCTGGCGATAAGAAGTATGGCGTCAAGAAAATGGCCAAATTGGCCGCTAAAGGAAAGAAGGACAAATAATGTGCATGGCATGTGGTTGCGGTAAGAAAAAGGGCGAAGCTGGCTACGGCAAGGGCCCAAAGTCCAAGAAGGCAGATGCTAAGAAGTCAGCTATGCCTAAGATGGCTATGAAGAAAATGGGTAAGAAGAAGTAAATGGCGGCTAAGCGACTTACCGCTAAAGAAGACGCAAAAGCGGATAAGAAGTTCATGAAGGGCATGACCCCCAAGCAAAAGGCAGCTTTTGAAAAGGCTGACAAGAAGATGGATGCTAAGAAGCCATCTGCTAATGAAGACGCCAAAATGGACAAGGCGTTAGCCAAGAAGGTTAAGAAGTCTAAGTAAGGCTTAGCCCCCGAAAGGGGGCTTTGTCATTTATCCTTAAAGTAGTTCCCGTGCGGGAGCCACAGCTTTACCCCTGCGAAACACCCCCTGCGTCCATTAGGAGTTACGATGGCTAACATATCGTCAGCTGACAAAGATGACTTTGAGAACAGCATCTTTCAAAACCTGCCAAGCGCACGGGATAATCGTAATAACTTTTTAATGGTCACAGCGGCTGTATTGCTGGGGAAGAAGCGTAAGTGACCAGCTTCGACGAGATTCCAACTGAAGTAACCGAGCGGGCTGTAAGTACCCTCACTGCTTCCTTTCGCCAATTTGCTGTAAAGCTAGGTTGGCCTTCGTCTGCCGCCAACGCAGTCAGCATCAAGATTACTGCTGATGGCGCGGAATATGACATCCAGCCTTCAGCCCAAACTCAAGTCGATAACCTTGAGTACGGAGACGGTACCCGCCCACCTATGCGTGCCATGTTTAACTTTGCCCCCATCCTCAATGATGTCCTGACTGATGCACTCAATGATGCGTACAGCGACTCCTTGTTTGGAAGCGGGGTCTTCTAATGTTTATCCTCCGTGAAGACGCTGCTCTAAAATCTTGGTGCTCAGGCATCAAGGTCTCTGACGGCAAGAGCTCTATGCGCCCAGTTCAGGTTTGGTACACCCTGCCTGACGTAGAAATCCGTAGTCAGTCGTATCCATATATCATCCTTGACTTAGTGGATATCCGCCAATCCAGCGAGCGCCAAGCATCTGGCCTTATCTATGACGCGGATTTTGGTGGAACTATTGCTCCTACCGACGGAACCATATATACATATGAGTATCCAGTGGCGTATGACCTTTACTATCAAATCACTACCTATGCGCGTAACCCACGTCACGACCGCGCTATCCTGAATGCTTTTATGAAGTACCTCACTCCAGGAAAGTATGGTCACTTGCCCTTGCCAAATGATTACGGCACAGACAGTAGCAACACTACCTACGAGTGGCGACACATGTTTGTGGAAGGCTTCGTAAAGCGCGACACTGTTGAAGATGACCGTCGCTTATTTAGAAACACAATAACTGTTCGCGTACTTACTGAGCTTACTCAGGAAGCCGCAAGCAACGCCCTGTACGAAGTACAGACGGTGGACATTACGACAAACACCTCGAGCATCCCTTCGTCCTACACACCGCTGCAATAAACGGCCCCAACCGAATAACCAACTAAGGAGATAACAATGGCAACATACCTACGGCCAGGTGTCTATGTTCAGGAAACCCTGAACGCAGTTCCACCTTCAGCTGGAGCCACCTCCACAACTTATGGTGCTTTTATTGGCGCCATCAACCGTGGGCCGCTCACACCTACATTAATTAGCCGCTGGTCAGATTTTGTAAACTATTACGGAAACTGGGCTGGCGACACCACAGATACCTTGCGCTTTGCAGTGCGCTCATTCCTCGTTGACAACAACGGCGGAACTTGTGTTATTCAGCGCGTAGCAGGTACTGGCGGAGCAACAGCAACTGCTACTGTCTATGACAGTTCGGGTGCTGGCGGAACCGCTGGTTCTACAGGTACCTTGACAGTTAGCGCTGCTAACTCAGGCGCATGGGGCAACTCAATATCCTTTGATATTGTAAAGACCTCTGCTACCGCTACAACTTTTAACATCGTTGTTTACCTCAACGGCGTTATTGTTGAAACTTGGGCTGACCTATCAATGGTCAAGACCAACGGACGTTACGCAATCAACATTGTAAATAGTGGCTCTATCTACATCACTTTGGCTGATTTAAATGACTCAGCTACAGCGCCAACAAACGTTCCAGCTTCAGTTACAGGGCAACCACTTTCAAGCGGCGCTGACGCTACTGGCGGACAAACCCACTCTGACGTTGCAGCGGCTATTTCTAGCTTTGACACCGTCACCAACTCTTTGGTTCTTAACGCTCCAGGAGTTACAGAAGCTACCTACGTCAACGCTCTTTTGACCTACGCAGCTGGGCGTAATGACGTCTTTGTAGTAATTGACCCAATTGCTGACACAGTAGCTAACCAGCTTACTCGCTCCGCTGCATACACGGCTAGCTCTTTTGGTGCTGTCTACTACCCACAAATCGTAATCGCTGACCCGACAACAACTTCTCCAGGAGTTACTCGTACCATCAACCCTGGTGGAGCAATCGTTGCTCAGTATCTTGTTACCGATAAGGTAGTTGGACCTTTCAAGGCCCCAGCAGGTATCAAGACTCGTATTGGTGGGGCTATTTCAGTAGCACCTATCACCAATGCTAACTTGGATTTGATGAACAGCGCTATTGCACCTGTTAACGCAATCCGTTACATCTCAGGCTCTGGCATTGTAATCATGGGTGCACGTACCCTGCAGCAGACCTATGACTCACGCTATGTGCCTGTTCGTCGTTCTCTTATTTATTTGGAGAAGAGTCTAAACAATCTTACACAGTTTGCAGTATTTGAGCCAAACGACGCCCGTCTATGGCGCCAGCTGCAAGCTACTGTTGGAAACTTCCTCACAGACTACTGGCGTCAGGGAGGCCTTCGTGGTACATCAACCACTCAGGCGTTCTACATCATCTGCGACAGCTCCAACAACACCCCAACAACAATTGCCAACGGAGAAGTTCATATCGACGTTGGTGTTGCGTTGCAACGTCCAGCAGAGTTCGTCGTCATTCGCATCGCCCAATTTGACGGCGGCGTAACAGTCACCACAGCATAAGGAGATAGAAAAACATGGCAAACTCATTAAACGATGTTTCGCGGTGGGGCTCTTACCAAACTGACCCATTACGTAACTTTCGATTCCAAGTTGACTTCTTGAACCCTTCAAGCGGAAACACGTACTTTAACCCAGCTACGATTTCTGGCTCAACAGGATTCAGTGGAGGATTTACCAGCGTGTCTGGTCTTTCCATCAACACACAGCCTATCCAATACCGTGAAGGTGGATACAACACAACTATGCACAACATTCCTGGAATGACATCGTTCCAGCCAATCGTGTTGAGCCGTGGAGTTGTGTATGGACAGGACCAAGCCATTACATGGATGCGTGCACTTTTTGCAGCCTCATCTGGTGATGGAGTAGAAATTGGTGCAGGCAAGAACGACTATCGTCTTGACCTAAACATCTGGGTTAACGACCATCCATCAACCACATCTGCTCCAGTAGCAGGAACCACGGGCTCAAACACACCCCGTATGTTGTTCCGTGTTCACAACGCATGGATTACATCTCTAAATTACAGCGACCTCAGCGGTAATGACAACAACATCTTGTTCGAAGGCATTAGCCTTGTACATGAAGGTTTGTCGGTTGAGTTTGTTAATTCAGATGGAACACCATACACAGGTTCAACAGGAATAGCCCCAGGTAGCTACGTCAGCTAATAACTAACAAGGAGAACAATTCGTGACACAGATTACCGATGCAGCCACAATCAATAAACTAGCTGAACAGATATCACTTACGTCTGCAGAGCCTCAGGTAGAGATTACTACCGAGGCTCCTGCGGACACCAAGGTTTATCTGCCAGGTGGGTTTATTAGAAATGATGGCACCGTAGTTAAGACCGTAGAAGTACGAGAACTAAACGGCATGGATGAAGAAGCTATTGCTAAGGCGGGTTCAACCTCCAAAGCACTTCTAACGATTCTTAGCCGAGGACTTGTTGATATTGACGGCGAGCGCCCTACAAAGGATGACCTTGACCGTCTTTTATCAGGAGACAGGGACGCAATCATGTTGGGCATTAGAAAGGCAACATTTGGCAACGAAGCTGAGTTAGAGCTTTTCTGCATAACATGCGAGGGCATGAAGAAGTTTAAGGTCAACCTGACCAAGGACGTCAAAGTTAATAGCTTAGACAACCCTATAGAAGACAGAACTTGGACAACCAAGATTCGCAAAGGCGAAGTAGTCCTAGCTCTTCCTACAGGCATTACCCAGCGTAAAGTCATGGAAGCTAACGACAAGACTACAGCTGAGCTGAACACCTTGATTCTTTCAGGTTGTGTCTTATCAGTAAACGGACAACCTACACGACCTAACACTGTACTAGAACTTGGCATAGCAGACCGCGACGCTCTTATCTTAGAAATTATGGACCGTAATCCAGGACCACGCCTCATGGAGGTGACAAAGGCCTGCGAGGCATGTGGAACAGAAGTTCAGATTCCACTCAGCCTGGCTGCTTTGTTTCGACTATAGGGAAATAGATTACGAAGCATTGTTAGACCAGTACGAATGGTTAACAAGAACATTTCCTGGATGGACGCTTAGCGACATTCGAGAGATGTCGTTTAGAGAACGCAGGAACTGGATAAGCCGTTCCAATAGATACAGAGGACAGTGATGGCAGCAGCGGATAACACCCTGAATGTTTGGAAAGAGCTCGACACTCTTGCCAAGTCTATTCGGGGTACTTTCGAAGGCATCGCCCAAATTCAAGGGCAGATGTCTAGTGCCGTTGGCTCTGCAACTGGAACTAACGGTGCTTCTGTAGCAAAACCGACATTCCCAACCAGTGCGGCTCAAGTAGCTAAAACTATTGGTACGGGTATCTTTGATGTTGGAGCAACCCTACCTGCTGTGGCTGCGGCGGCTCTTGGAAGCCCACAACAAATTGCGGCTTATCAGCTCAGTACATCGCGTACTGGATTTTTAGCAAATCAATCTTACTCAACAACAGCGGCTCAACAGCTAAGCTTGTCTAAAAGTGGAACGGCAACTAGCTCAACCGACGCCTTGCAAGCTCAAGCAGCTTTACAAGCTGGCGGTATTTACAACATCAATACTTTTGGAAAAGGCGTAGCCGCTCTTTCAAACTATGCTCCTGGTCTTGGCTTAGCAGGTACAGCTGCAGCTACCGCATCACTAGACCAAGCACAAACCGTCAATAAGCTTAACGCTATTGGCATACAAGTTCGCGGTGCCAATGGCTTAGCTAGAGACCCCAACACCATCATCAATGAGTTTGTTGATAAGATTTTTGCTACAACCCCACAGCTTCATGGAAGTAGCACTGAGGCCTACGCTTACATCATTGGTAGTCTACAATCAGGTAATCAGCTCAATATGATTTTGACTACATACCTGTCAGACCCTAACCTCATTAATCTTGTTATTACAAAACTTATTGCTAAGGCAAAGGGGCTGCCTGACAACGCTACTAAAGGTCAGCTTACTACGGCGGGTATCATTACTAAAACAGCATCTGCAATAAGCAACTACAATGCTGCTCAACTTAATTTGATGCAGTCAACAACTTCAGGAATTTTGCAGGGCACCGATACAGCTTTATCTCAGTTGACTACAGCAACCAACGACTTTGCTGGAGCTGCTAAAAATCTTAATGGTCTTCTTAAAGCCTACGGGTACAGCAGCACAATTCTTGGCGGATTTAACGGAGCAGTTGCTTTGCTTGCAAGCTCTATTGCTGGCAATCTTATTGGTCCTCTTATTGGTCTACTTGCGGGCTCGGGTTCAGGCGCTGGAGGAGCGGGGGGCGTCTTATCTGGTGCCCTTAAAGGATTAGGTACTGGCGTCGGTGTTATAGGCGGTATTGCAACAACAGCAGCTGGCGCAATCTCTGGCTACTCTTCTGGTTCAAAGGGTAAGGGTTTTAGTCTAGGAAATTTATTAAAGACTGTAGGCGGAGATGCTTTATCAGGATTCTTAGTAAGCGGGTTTGACCCAATTGGTGCTCTGGTTGGAGCTGGCGTGGGAGCTGCGGCATACGGCGGCGGCTACGCTGTTGGCGCTCAGCACGGTAGTGGTCAAGGAAAGGGAGCAACAGTTGGCCCTAACTCGTTGAGCGGCGGCAACCCTATGGCTGTTTCTTATGTTATTGGAACAGCTGCTAACTTAATTGGAACTCCGTACGTATGGGGTGGCGGTGGAGTAAACGGCCCATCCGTAGGCTCTAATCAGAACTCACAAACGGTTGGCTTTGACTGCTCAAGCTTTGTTCAATATGTTTTTGCTAAACAAGGTATTAACCTTCCTCGCACTACGTACGACCAAGTTAAGTGCGGCATTGAAGTCAATCCGCTTCAAGCTCAACCTGGAGACCTACTGTTCTTTGGAAGCGCAACTGCTCCAGACCACGTAGCTATCTACATTGGTGGAAACCAGATTATCCAGGCTCCACATACAGGAGGAGCAGTTGAAGTTGCTGGCGTAAATCTTGCCTCAGTTTCAGCAGCTCGTCGTGTGCTTGGTGGAACATCTTCTGGCATGTCTATGTCTACCTTGTTTAGCCCCTCTACTCTTTCATCTTTTGGAATGAGCGCACTTAGCCTTGGTGGCTCAACGGGTATTCAAAACGCGATGTTTAACGGAGGACGTCCTGCTACTAGCACTGTAAACGCAGTAGCTGCGGCGTCAAGTGTCAGCCCATCGTCAGCAACAGGTTCTGTTGTATCTACTGGGGCAGGAATAACCATCAACGTTACAGTGCCTGCGTCTTCAAGTCCTAACGCCGTTGCTCAAACTACTAAAACTGTTGTCAACGCAGTTCAAACTGCTGTCGGTAAATCGAATGCGAGGACTCACTAATGTCTACAGTTAAAGACTGGACTACCCTAGTAAACAACTACATCAACAATCCCCAAAACAGTCAACAGGTACGCGCAAACTTAGCCAGCATTAGAGATACTTACAATGCAAACGTGGCTACAGCTCAAGCAAACTTAGAAAAAGTAAACGGAATTCTTGTTGATAATCCTACCTCTACGGGTGCGGACGTCTCAGCAATCAAAGCTTCTTTAGTAAACCTTCCTAAGTACAACTGGCTAGACACCGACCCTACACTAAAAGCCTTTGGAAGTTATACAGATTTGAACGCGTATATCTCAGCTACACAGCCTTATATTACAAACTTAACTGGCGACTACATTAACTACGATGACTCAAGCCATTGGTACGTTTCTTTAAACTGGGCTGCTAATACTTACTACAGCAAAGAGGGCCTACTAAAGCTAACCAACTACTTTAATAAGCTGTCTACAAACTCCTCTTTAGCGTCAGAAGCTTTAGCTGCATTAACCGCCGCTCAGACTCAAGCTCCTATGGTGCAAGCTGCTTACGCCAAAGTAAAGGCTCAAGCAACGTCTATCAAGAATAGCTTAGACCTAGTAAATGGAAGTATTGTTACAGACTACGTTAAAAAAATAGAGCCAATCATTGCCAACATAAAGGGTGGTAGTCCGAAGGGTCTTTCTTTTATTTCAGGCACTACAACACAAACAGCTGCAAAACCAAAAGGGCCAACAATCCCAAGCTCTGATGGCTCACAAAATGTACCGCCCCCTAAGTATCCGCCTACGGCTGAGTTTAACCTTCCTCCTCACAACTGGAGCCTTCCGCTACGCCCAAAGAACGTAGAATCTTTGGTTTCCAGCGCAGTTCCTGACGATAACTTACGTAGAGGTCGTTTCTGGCACTACGCAGATAGTCAACAGCAGTTGGCTACATCAGCTAGTAGCTCTGTTACTACTCAAAACAACCCAGGAAAATCAAAGCAAGAATATGGATTCCAATTTTTATGGAACCCGTCCGATTACTCAACTAGCGTTACTTTAAACCCTGATGTAACCCCTGGTTCTTCCCAATACTGGTCTACTGCTTTGCCCGTGTTTCCTAGCGGTGAAGTTCTGTCAGTGAGCATTGTACTTGACCGCGTAAACGACTTTGCTTGTTTTGCTTCAGTGGCTAATGACTACATTACATCCTCAGACATTCTATCTGCAGCAACTGCAGCTACCCAAGCAGGGCTTCAAGCAGTTCCATCCAATGATGTTGTTGGTACTGCGGTTCAAAACTATCTAAGTACTTTAATTAACATAGATAAGGCTGCCCTAGCTGGGTTGCAAGATGACTTCGTTGGTAGATTCCAACAGTATTACGCAAACTCAGGTACAAACACTAACGACAAAATTGCAGACCTAATGCGTCGTGGAACCTACGCTGACCTTGAGTACATCTACAAGTGCGTTAATGGAGACGGCTGGGTTCGCTTAGACCAAACCACATCTGACATTGGATTCCTAGCTATGACCTTGGTAGAGATTGAGATTGGTCCTATGCGCTATCTAGGTTATCTCAATAACTTAAACGTTGACCATCAGATGTTCTCTGAAATGATGGTTCCTATTCGCACACAGGTAGACCTGCAGTTCCAGCTAATGGCCTCTGCAAGTGTGGCGCAAAATCAAGCACTTAGCACAACCACGGGAGCTACTAAATGACCATAGATATTAACTCGCGGTACTATTACTCAACCATCGACTACATTCAGCTTGTTGAGAACTCTGACAACACACCTATTGTGTTCTATGAGTTTGATTCTATTGGAACTATTACCTACCGCATACATGTGTACACAGAGGGCGAACGCTTAGACGACATTGCATTTCAGTACTGGGGCCGTCCAAAAATGTGGTGGATGATTCCCGAGTACAACCCTCAACTAACAGACTTTACGAATATCACCCCTGGAACAGAGCTAAAGATTATCCTCAATGTATAATTTTATAGAAATCCAATTCCCAGGCTCTGGACTACCTGTACTGTTTTCTTATCGTACGGTATTTAGTCAAGCTCGCTACGAGCATGAACAGTTGGTCATGTACATCAAAAACTGGGGACTTGAGTACTCTCGCATTCAAAACGGTACGCCTATTCACGTAACCATGCGGTCGCCCAACGGTACGCAAGAGTTTAACGGCTACGTTCACAGCGTAAAGCCCGACATTTCTCCTGCCAAGCACTTTGTAGAGGTAACTGCTTTGGGTGCTTCTTACGTAATGAAGCAGGCCTCTCAAAACATATGGGAGAACGTTACGGCTGACCAAGTTGTTACTGAAATTGCAAAAAAGTACGGGTTTGCTTACCACGCTATGCCTCATCCACGTGTCTACAGCCATCTTATTCAAGCTGGGGAAACTGACTGGGCTTTTCTTGTAAAACTAGCTAAACAGTCTGGTTATACTCTTAGAGCGCATAACACGGCTATTTACTTTGATGAGATGACCAACGACTTTAAGAATAATTTTGAGGGTGCATCTTACGCCGTCATGCGTGATGCAAACAACCCGCTGGGGACAAGCATGTACTCATTTACCCCAGAAATTGGCGAAACCATAAATATGGATAACGCCGTAAAGGCCGCTACGTCAGTAGGTGGTGTTAACCTGGAATCAAATTCTGCAATCGTTACCACCAATCAAAATCGACCAACAACGTCCCGTCTTACAGCAAAGACTGAGTTCTTTGACCGATTTTCTCCACACGTAGTCGTGCCTAACACTAACGTCGCTAACGCTGAAGCCATTGCTGCTGACGAGCGCGCTAGATATCCTTACCGCGGCCATGCTAAGGTAATTGGCAACGCAACTTTAAGACCAGACTTGCCTATTTATCTAGATGGATTAGGCAAAGAGTACTCAGGGTATTGGACTATCCTTTCTACGGAACACGTATTTGAAGAGTACATGTACACCGTAGAGTTAGAAGTAGGTTCGGATTCTTTGGGCACGTTAAACTCGTCCTTTACTGGAAGCCCTGTAACTGCACCTGTTGCTGTTCCAAAACGCAAGGTCATTCCTAACGTTCAACAGTCCAATAAATTACCCACTGCTGTTCTTACAGATAACACCAAAGCTGTGAACAACAGCAATAAAGCAACTGGGTTTGCCACTACAAAAAATAGGTCTCAACCAAAGATATCCAATACATCCCTGACCTCATCCCCCAAATGGTCTAGTACTTCTGAAAATTTAAGGACTGTACAGACAAAAAATAACCTATCATCGGCTGCAGTCAATAAGCTAAGGAGTGCAGGTGTCCGATAAGTACTACGGCCTATACCGCGCTATCTGCATGGATAATTCAGACCCTGATGGCTCAAACAGAATTAAGGTAACTATCCCTGCTTTGGTATCGGGAGCAGACTCCCGAGGTTCCAGCATTACCACTGGCTGGATTCCTGGATGTCTTCCTGTAGTTGTGGACTCAGACCACGGAACCAACGGCGGGTTGAGCATCACATCGTCGGGCAGTAGTGCAAGCAATACAGGGTCAGGTGGCACGCCCCCACATACCCACACCATGGCTCATACCCACACAATCACCTTAACACCACACGTCAAAGTGCCTGAACTTAACCAAGTTGTCTGGGTTATGTTTGAGCAGGGCGACATTAACTTTCCAGTATGGATGGGAGTCTACCTATGACAGAATCAGCTATATCATTTCCGTTCTCTATTGATAGCCGAGGCTCTATTGCCTACACCACGGACATCAACAAGATATGGGAAGACCGCGTACGGCTAGTTCTATTTACTAGCGAGCACGAGCGTGTTATGCGCCCCACCTTTGGGACTCAAATTAGAGACCTGGTGTTTGAAAGCAACTACTCAACAACTACTGCCGCGGAAAGAGTTGTGGCTGGAGCTTTTGCTCGATGGCTTCCTGCCCTAAAGCTGAAAAATGTAATTGCCCTCCCAGACGACGTTAACGGAGGTTTAATCATTCAAGTTAATTATACTTTACCTAACGGTACTCCAGGTAGCCTGATGGCTCCTACCACAACGGCCAACCTTAATCGCTACGGCGACGTAGTTACACAGTAGGAGAACGCATGACTAACAACTATACCCCGCAGGTGGATTACACCTCTCGTGACTATGCGGCTATCAGCGCTGACCTACAGAACCTTATCCCTAACTACCTGCCAGCATGGACTAACCGCGACCCATCTGACTTTGGTATCACGCTTATTGAGCTGTTCTCATATATGGGAGACATGCTGTCGTACTACATCGACCGCTCAGCTAACGAAGCCTTTTTAACTACTGCTAGCCAGCGTCAAAGTGTTCTTCAAATTGCTAACATCTTGAACTACAGCCCCAAGCCTCTTGTAGCCTCTACCGTTCAAGTTACCTTCAGCAACTCAACCACCTCTAGCATTACTGTTCCAGCTGGAACCCAGTTAGCCACAACAACTGTGGTCAACAGCCAAAATCAACAAATTATCTTTGAAACCATTTTGGACGTTATTGTGCCAGCAGCATCGGGTGGCGTACCAGGTTCAGAAACAACAACGGTACGTGAGGGTCAAACTATTTCTTCTGACCCTATCCAGCTATCTGACGGACTTGCTAACCAAATATATCAGTTAGTACAAAGCCCAGTGGTAGGCGACCAAATTACCGTGACGGTAGATGGCTCTCCTTACCAACAGGTTACTAACCTGTTTGATTCTGGTTCAAACGATGCTGTTTACTCTACAAGCGTTGACGCTAATAACAATACCTATATTATTTTTGGCGACAACATCAGCGGTCAGATTCCTCCGCTAAACTCTCAAATCCAGTTTACTTACGTTGTTGGAAGCGGAGCCGCTGGAAACGTTGCAGCTGGCTCAATCAATAAAATTCTTAACCTTAACGTCAGTGGATTGACGGTTTCGCAAGCATCTGCCTCTACAGGTGGCGCTGACGCCGAGTCAACTGATTCTATTAAGAACAACGCTAACTCAGCAATCGCTACCCTTAACCGCGTTGTGTCTTTGGAAGATTACGCAAATAAGGTAACCAGCGGAGTTGCAAACGCCAACAAGGTAAACGCTGTTTCTAGTGTTTACACAGCAGTTACCCTGTATGTAGCTCAAAAAGGTGACCCTGGAATTGACCCATTAACCTCGAGCCCAACGACTAACTTTGTTACTTTATCCGCGGCAACTAGCGCTTACTTGCAAGGACTTACCCCGCCTAACGTAACCGTAACAGTCTTGCCACCAACCTACGTACCTATTGACGTTACGGTAGCAATTACAGCCCCAAGTAACGTTAGAAACAGCACGGTTCAGACCGCAGCAACCGCCGCTATCAACAACCTTCTGACCTTTGACGCCACTTATTTTGGCGAAACTGTTAAAGTAGATGATATACGAACAGCTTTATACGGCCTAAATAGTCATAACACGCAGGTCTCAAACATAAGCTTTACGACAGTAGCACGCTCTGGAAACTCAGGGGCTGCCGATGTTGTTTGCGCTCCTAATGAGATACCAGAGTCAGGAACAATTACCGTTACCGTCACAGGTGGAATCTCGAGCTAAGGATAGGCAATGACGACACTTACACCGTATTACCCAGGGAACATCGCGCCCTTTACGACGCATGTTAACGTCACTGAAATCATTGACGCCTCGCACCCTAACAAAATTCAGGTTGAAGTAGTTGCTCTTGAGTCTACCTTGGGAACAAATCCAGCTTTGGCTGGTGCCTTTAACGGCTCATTGACTACGTCGTCAAGCACAAGCAATCCAAATGTATCCTCTAACATCTACATTACTAGCGGTACTCAGTTTAACTCTGTGTCCGACCGTATTACTAACGTAGAAAACTTAGCTGTTGCTGCCTACGCGGCAGCTGGTGCCCCCACACAAGTGAACAATTTATATGCACTAGACGTTTTTGGCGGAATCTAACTAAAGGATAAATCGTGGCAACGTACGGCATCGATTACTACGGAAAATCGTTTTATGGCAATAAGAGTCTTGCCAACTTTGACGCGACCCCATTTACAGCCAGCCCAATTGACTATGGCAAGATTTACCTTTCATGGAACACCCCTACAGGTGACTGGTCAGGCATTCGCCTTATTAGAAACACTTACGGATTTCCTGAGACAGCCGATGACGGAGTTGTTCTTGTAGATGCTTTGTATGGAGCAGTGTCCCCTGATTTCTACGACCCATCTCCAGTAGGTTACGCAGGTACGTTACCTACGGGCCAGTACTTCTATTACTCAATCTTTGTAAAAGACACTGGCACTGGCCAATGGTTGCGTGCAGGAAACGCCGCTGGCTTATCTGTCAAGAGCTATGACTCAGGTACAACCATGTATAACTACTTACCTGACATATATAAAGTACCTAATCTTGACGATGCGGTAGACGGTTCAGATAACCCAACGCTTCAAGGATTCTTAAACCTATTTGGATTTTACTACGACATATTCAGAACAGAAACAGAAATCATCACAGACCGATATAACATTCAAAAGGTCCCTGGCAGCTTACTTCCAGGAATGATGCAACAGTTTGGTCTTCAGTTTCAACCTGAACTAGGGTTTAAGAGGGCTCGTTCCTTACTGGCAAATACTGTCCACATCAACCAGTCAAAAGGCAGCCTTACTGGAGTACAGGACTACATAAAGGCCTTTACTGGTAACGCGGCTACTATTACTATGGGCAAGAACTTAATGCTTGACATCAACGACTCGTCCTTTGAGCAAAGCATTGGCTCATGGACAGCTACGAATGCCACACTTTCGCACTACACGCCACCTTCTATTAGCGCATGGGCTATCAGTGCAAGCACAAGCACAAGCGTTCTAACTCTTACTGTAAGCAATACCTCGGAGTTCACAACAAGCAGCACTGTAGAGGTATACGGCGCAACTCAGATTAACGGCTCGTATACCGTTACTGGCGTAACAACAAGCGCAATAACAATGGTGACTGCTACCCCATACTCCACAGCTCAATCTGGCACTGGTGGCTACGTCTCCTATCGAGCCCCATACAATGAGACCAGTAACCCTTATTCCAACAACTCACGCCTTGGTTCGCTAAAGGTTGTTGCCGCTGGCTCTTCAACAATTACCTTAAAGTGCTTAAACACCTCATCAGCAATTGCTGTAGGTAACGTACAAAACAAAGTAGTTACTACTACCTACTATCAAACCCCCGTTACCCACGGCATTCCTGTTACCTCAGGTACCACCTACACCTTTAGCTACAAGGCATGGTCAGATGCCACTGCTCGTAGCTTTACGGCAGGTATGAGCTGGTACGACCGAACAGGCACAATCATCGGCAGCGCCTCTGTTTCATCCCCTACCACATCTACCACCACAGGGTGGACTACGTTGTCACAAAGTGCCAGCGCCCCTAGCGGTGCCATTTTTGCTGTTCCACAGATTACGATTGCCAGCCCATCAACCAGTCAAGTCCATTACATTGATGCGGCTCAGTTTGAGGCGTCAGCTTCAGCTACATACTTCCAAGAGTCTCGTCAACTTCAGGTAAATGTACAAGCTGACCGAGTCAACGAACTCAAGAACCCTAACTTTGAGTACAGCACAGTTGCCCCATGGACAGCTACTAATGGAACCCTTGAAATAGCAGCAGACGAGCTTGTATCAAGCGACTCGCCCAATATCCCAATTAGTGGTGGAGCTGGGGAAATTTACTCCACATCTACCTCAGCCGTAACTGTCAGCTCTGCCGCTACCTCTGCGGACTACATGCCTATTCTTCCAAACGATTCCTACACCTTTAGCGGGTACGTACGCATGTCTAGTGACGGTACCCCTACGGCTCAAACGGTTTTTGTGGAGATTGACTGGTACGACAGCACCAACACCCTCATCTCTTCAGATTTTAGCGCCAACTTCACCGTACCGCTAACGCCGTTTACCCGTTTCTCGTTTACAGCAACTTCCCCATCTGCGGCAGCTTCGTGCGTGGTTAAGCTTCAATGGCCTAATCCAAGCAAGTCAGGAATTGCTATCTTGATGGACTCCTTTATGCTAGAGCGCTCAGCTTTTGTAGGAGACTACTTTGACGGCTCAAACGGATACGCCGACTTAGGAGACGTAACATGGCAAGGCACAACCAATAACAGCCGTAGCCATTACTACCGCAACCGCTTTGCTACTCAGACCTTGCTCCAAGAAACGCTACCTAACTATGTGAACCTTGGAACAAATTTTGCACTTCTTTACGCCCAGCCTTAGTATTGGTCTATGACCACCTTATTTCTAGTTTCAGGCTCAGTTGCCTTTTTCGTTGCTGTGATTGAGCAAATCGTTAGCCTACGAACATTCAAAGCACTGCTGTCGTTGTTACTGGCTGCGGGTGCCTGTGGAATTGTTGGAGGCTTGACCATCCGAGAGTTTGTTATCTACACCATCGCTGGCGGGTTCTTTGGACCCATGCTTGCCCTCGGCGCTGACAAATTGTCGACATTTGCTCCAGCATTGGTCCGTTCTCGGGAGTAGGTGTATCATGTCCAGTCTCTAAAAGGGAGACACATGGACAACCAAACCTATATCGTCGTCGCTGGAAGCGGCGAGACAAGTCGTAACAACGTAGAAGCCCTGCTGGGCGATTACTTTATCCTGCTCAAGCAGAAGAAGAACATCCCTGTTTTGGTATTGGTCGCTGGAAAGAAAACTTCCATAGGCCAAAATTGGGCTGCCCAATATGCCAAGGAGAAGAACATCGAGACCGTTCTCTTTGTTGAAACTGAGATAGCTGCTAACAGCATGAACGGCGTCTCCTTCGATGTATCAGAAGACCCAGTCGCTGGAGCCATCAACCTTGTAGGAGACCGCGGCCAAGCCTTCTTGCTTTGGGAAGATGCGGACGGCGATATAGCCGAAACCCTCTCACGACTCTCTAACGCGGGAATCCCCTGTTTTGACCTGACCAACGGCTTATACGAACTGACCCCAGGTGCCGTTCTAAAGGCCCCTACAGCCCCTGTAGAGCCCGTAGAGGCTCCCAAGGATATTCCATCAGTTCCTGAAAAGCCTAAAGCCTCTACGGTCGTTACAGACACGAATCGGGATTCCGCTATCCGTCAAGCCGCCTTGGACTTCGCTGAAGCCATCATCAAGGCACTTAATGCTTAGCCTTCGCGCTACTGGACTCTACGCGTACATTTGCCAGAATCCTGACGAGTCGCTTTCGGCTGTCTCCATCGCCAAGCACTTTAAGGAAGGCGAGAAGGCTATTCGCACCGCCCTCAATGAATTGCGGGATGCGGGATTAATCACGACTCGGACAATACGGACATCTGCGGGTCAGCTCATCAAGGTGACTGAGCTGGTAGTGGACTCCCAAAACCGAACGGCGGAAAACGGCGGATACACACAGCTGTCTGAGCCCTATAGCCAGAACAGCCTATTTACAGAAATAGCTAGTTCTTCTAATAGAGCTAGAAGCTTTGCAAATTGTAAAACGGAGTTTTACGAGGAAGAAACCTTTCATGAGATTGGAGAAAAGATGGGCTACGAGTTCTTCGGCAAGACGTCTTCGTCGGACGACGACTCAGTCAAGGAACGCTCTCGTTATGAGGCTAAGCGGGCAGAAGAAAAACGGCAAGCCCAGCTCAAACGCCATGAAGACAAGGTTGAGTACCGTGACCGTAAGCGAACTGACCCCACGCTATGGACTTCGTCCGATACAGCTCGGGAGTTTGCCAACATGCTCCACGAACGCTGGGACATTCCTCCGTGGCAAGTAAGCAGTACTCCTTTAGCCGCCGCCATCTACAGCGCTAGGGTAAAGTTCCAAACTGACGGGGCCGTGGAGCTTCGGATGTTGAAGATGTTCTTTGCTCAAGAGAACGTGAAGGCTATGAAAGACCCGAACGTCATGTGGCGATACTTCATCACGTCCTTCGGTTCTTTGGCCGAACGTGCTAAGCTGGAGATGCCCGACCCTGAGAAACAGCGACGGGCAGAAGAACGAGCCGCTATTGTTAACGCGTCACTATTCGAGAACTACGAGGACACAGATGTATAAACCAGAAGAGCTAAAGGTCAAGCGTGCTGCTTGGCTCAAGTTGTCGGGCGTCCCTAAGTCCTCTCTTGGTTGGCGACTAGACGACTGCGTAGACCTTGACGAGTCAGTTGCTAAGACCTTGCAAGCATGGGTAGGCCACGTAAAGAACGGCCGTGTTATCCGAGCTAGCGGTCAAAAGCTTTGCGGTCGCGGATTGCTTCTTCATGGCGACCCAGGCTTTGGTAAGACCACTGTTGCTTCCGCCATTTTGCAGGAGATGATTACCAAGTTCATGCTTGTCTCCTTTGATGCAGAAGAGACCGTAGTAGTACGACCTGTTTACTTTGCTTCCTACAACTCCATAGTTGCACTTCGCGGCTCTATCATTGGCGATGAAGTATCTGACGCCGAGATGAAGTTGAACCAAGGCATTATGGGAGAGTGCAAAGACGACGCATACAACATTCGTGTACTTGTTATCGATGACGTTGGTAAGGAGCACATGAGTCAAAGTGGTTGGCAACGCAGTCTCTTACACGATATCTTGCGAAGCCGCTACGCAAAAGGACTACCAACTATCGTAACGACTAACATCAGTACAGAAGACTGGGCTAACGTTTACGGTGAAGCTACAGGTAGTTTCATCAATGAAGCTTTTTACCTTATCGCAGTTCAAAGTGAGGTTGGTGATTTAAGATTAAAGGCATGACAAGCAAGAGACTGCTACAAGTGTTCCTCACTCCTGGACCAGGAGTTTATGAGGTTAGCATGGGCGATGACGATAAGCTCTATTGCAATTGTTCTGGCTTTGTTGCAAAGAAGGCTTGTAAGCACACACGGTTTGTTAACAGCCGTATTGAGGATAACGGCGGCACATACCCGCTAGAGATATCCGACCGAGCACAGGCAGAGGACGCCGAACGTGCACAAGAGTCCGATGAGGCTTTCCGTAGTTTCGTTATCAGGTTTGGAAAAATAGAGGTCTACTAAACAATGTATAAAGGGGATTTGAGTAACGCCCTACCAAGACGTTACCTCGTGCACCTTGATTTAGTGCGTACCTCCACGCCTGAAATCAAAAAGCTGCTTGGAGTGATACCTACTCTCAAGCAGAACTACAGCTATAACAACGCCCTGCTCAGTCGCTTCTACCTGCACACAACCAAGGTAGGTGACACGCTTGAGTTGTTCTCCACTGACTTGAAGCAAGAAGAGTTAGATGACATGATGGATTACTTAGACCGCATTGGTACTAATCCATTTCGCTATTACACCGCATACGAATCGGTAGACCACGTGGTTGCAGAGCTCCCGTACAGACCTGAACTTGTAGGTGTTGTTGATATTCCACAACGCTTGCTAAGGTACGGACATTGGGGTTTGCAGTACACAGAACTATTTGGAGGACAACGTGACTAACGAGACTCGGCTTCTACACAAAGCCATTGCAGACCGCAACCTCTCGCCACTGTTCTCCCGTAACATCACGGACAACTGGTTTCGAGATGATAACGACCGTCGCCTCTTTCAGTTCTTGCGTAAGCACTTTGCTAGTTACAGCGAGTGCCCAAGTATTACTGCCATCAAGGAGAACTTTCCAAACTACGATGACCAAGTCGTTGTTGATGACAAGATTGAGTATTTGATTGATGCGGTTATTACTAACCGTCGTCGAGAAGCAACTATTAAGGTAGTAGAGCAAGCTATCGCCACCCTTGATAAAGAGGGCCACGAAGAAGCGCTTGTAGCCATACAAGGCGGCTTGGCCGCAATTGACCAAGAGGGTTTTAGTTTTAGCAAAGACGTCGACTTGACCGTTAACGCCGAAGTTCGTTACCAAGAGTACTTAGACCGTAAGAACCGACCTGACTCAATGCTTGGTTACGCCACAGGCTTCCCTTCCATTGACCAAACCCTCAGCGGTATTCAGAAGGGTCAGCTTATTGTTCTTGCAGCTTTGCCCAAGACAGGTAAGTCCACGCTACTCATGCAGATGGCGTTGAACATGCACGCAGAGGGTCACTCCATCCTGTTTGCATCTCTTGAGATGACGGCTTTTGAGCAAGCACTTCGTTATGACTCTATGCGTTCAAAGCTTGCCTACCAGCGTCTTTCTACAGGTACCATGACCAGCGAGGAAGAAGCTCGTTACCTGCGTAACTTAAAGAACCTGAACGACTACGAAGCTGGCTTCCACGTCATTAACAGCGAGAGCGGCAGAGGATTTACCTTGACCAACATCGCCAATAAGATTCAGACCATCCAACCAGATGTAGTCATCATTGATGGTACGTACTTGATGGTGGACGAGAACGGCGAAAAAGAAGGCTCACCACAAGCGATTACCAACATCACTCGTGGAAGCAAGCGCCTAGCTATGTCTGCCGAAGTACCTATCCTCATGTCAACTCAGTTCCTTGAGAGCAAGACCAAGGGCGGTAAGGCTGACATGTACTCCATTGGTTACTCTTCTTCCTTTGGCCAAGATGCTGACGTTGTCTTTGGCCTAGAGAAGCAAGACGAAAACATCTCCGATATGCGTACCTTGAAGATTATGGCTAGCCGTAACTCTGGACCTGCCGAGATTGAACTTACCTTTAACTGGGATAGCGGAACCTTCCGTGAGATTGACGAATCAGATTTGAACGTTGACTAATGACTACCAACGAGATGGAAGACATCCTTGCCCGCTTAGGGATTGAGGTAACTGGCACACGTGGTAATGAAGTGCAAGCTCGTTGCCCTGGACACTTAGAACTAACAGGCAAAGAAGACCGCAACCCTTCGTGGTCTATCAACGCTGATACTGGTGCTCACATCTGCTTCTCTTGTGGATTCAAAGGAGGCTTACAGTTTCTTGTTAACTACATTGGTGGCGTAGAGTTAGATACGCAGGAGTGGCTTGAGGACAGTTCTAATCATTTGCGCTTAGCGTTTAACTCGTTGCTTAAGAACATGAACCCAGAGCCTGAGAAGATTGATTACTTAGAAGAGTCCATGCTTGCCATCTACACGGCACCGCCCGCAGAGGCGCTCAAGAGTCGTGGCATTTCCTCTATGGCGGCTGAGCACTACGAGATTCTGTGGGACCCGCGCCATGACAGCTGGATTATTCCTATCCGTGACCCGCGCAATAACAAGTTACTGGGATGGCAGGAGAAGGGGAACAACAGCCGTTTCTTTAAGAACCAACCTACAGGCGTTAAGAAGAGCCGTGCTCTCTTTGGTTATGGCCAGTATTCAGGTGGGTACATGATTCTGGTTGAGTCGCCGTTAGATGTGGCTAGGTTGGCTTCTGTAGGTCAACTAGGTGGCGTTGCGGCTTATGGAGCTTTAGTTTCCAAAGAGCAGCTGACCCTTATCCAAAGCGCTGACCGCTTGATTATTGCCATGGATAACGACGACGCTGGACGCAAGTCGTCAGGACAGTTGTTTGATTGGGCAAAAAGCATTAGTCTTGGAGTCTGGTTCTTTGATTACACAGGCGTCGACGTCAAGGATGTAGGCGGCATGAGTAAGTCAGAGATTGATGCTGGCATCGCTAATGCCAAGTACAGTCTGAGAGGAAAGTCAGTTGTCTACGGATGAAGATAAGATACGTAAGGTATCTATAGCCCTTCGCATGATTAGCGGGCAATGTCCCCACACTGGTAAGTTTCGTCTCAAGTCGGATTGCGTGACCTGTTTAGCAGAGCGCGCCATAGAAGCATTGGACAGCATGGAATGATTATCGGACTAACTGGATTTGCACAGTCAGGCAAGGACACTGTTGCCAAGATTCTTATAGAGAAGTACGACTTTCAGCGGGTGGCGTTTGCTGACCCTATCCGTGAACTGCTGTATGAGATGAACCCCAAGATAACACTAGGGTACGACATCCACAGCACCCTACAGCTTTTGGTTGACCAAGAAGGATGGGATACAGCTAAGCAAAACCCTGAAGTCCGCTCCATGTTGCAGAACTTAGGAGTAGGCGCTCGCAAGGTCTTTAGTGAGAACTTCTGGGTACAACAAGCAATGCGCCGTGTTCATTTTGAGGAGAACTGGGTTATTACTGATGTCCGCTTTGAGAACGAAGCCAAGGCTATTAAGAAGTACGACAACTCTCAGATATGGCGCATTAAGCGCAATGGCGTTGGCCCTGTCAACGGCCACGTCTCTGAAAGAGAGCTGGACGGCTATCCCGTTGACCAAATCTTCATGAACTCAGGCTCTATTGAAGACTTGGAGCTATTGATAAAAACCAGAATGATGGCCCATGTATGACCTTTACAGGAACGTTACTTCCCTATCAGCCTGAAGCTGTAGACCGTATGTGCGAGCGCAAGAAGATGCTCGTAGCTTACGACCTTGGCTTAGGTAAGACTGTGCTGACCATTTCCGCTTTAGAGCGATTGATGGATGAGGGCAAAATTACAGAGCCAGGCATTATCATATGTTTATCCTCGCTGAAGTATCAGTGGGCTAATCAAATTGAGAAATTTACCAGTGGTTCTTCACGTCCTTTGGTCATTGATGGAACGCCAGCTAAACGAAAAGCCCAATACGAAGAGGCATATGACTGGGGACACTCCCTCGTTGACTACGTCATTCTTAACTATGAGCAAGTTGTTAACGACTGGGACTACGTTGCAAAACTCCCTAGAGGATTTGTAGTACTCGACGAAGCAACAGCTATTAAGTCATTTCGTTCAAAGCGGTCTAAGACTGTTAAGCGTCTTGCTAACGCTCCTTACAAGTTTGCCCTCACAGGCACGCCAATTGAAAACGGCAAACCCGAAGAGTTGTACAGCATCATGCAGTTCGTTGATGACTCTGTGCTAGGTCGCTTTGATATCTTTGACCAAGCCTTCATTGTTCGTAATACATGGGGTGGCGTAGACCGTTACCGCAATTTGCCTGTCCTGCACACTAAGCTAAAGACTGCTTGCGTACGTAAAGCACAGACTGACCCAGATGTTGCGCCGTTCCTGCCTGAGTCCATTCACAAGGACCCTTTGGAGATATTCTTTGACCGTAAGGCGTCCAAGCTCTACGAGCGCATCAAGAACGATTTGCTTACTGACCTAGACGAAGCACAGGCATTGTTCGGCTCATCCTTCAACGTTTTGGCTCACTACGGGCACGAACAGCAATGGGGCGGAGCCGCTGATGAGATTCGTGGTCGTCTTATGGCAAAAATTGGGGCACTCAAGATGCTGTGCTCTCACCCTGACCTAGTTAAAGACAGCGCTATTAAGTTCCACCAGATGAACGGCGAAGGTTCTGCATACGCAGCTGGTCTTTCCGATGACGGACATTTAGAGGGCATCACCTCTTCACCAAAGTTAGATATGCTAACTGAGTATGTAACAGCTCACTTAGATATGAACCCTGCTAACAAGGTAGTTATATTTGCATCTTATGTTGGCATGCTGGAGAAGATTGCCGAAGCTTTAGGTCCTGAGCGTTGTCGACTATACTCAGGTCAGATGGATGCCAAGACCAAGGAGGACAACAAGATTGCGTTCAACACTCAAGAAGAAATTCGGGTACTCATTTCTAGCGATGCTGGCGGTTACGGTGTTGACCTTCCTGCTGCTAATCTACTGGTTAACTATGATTTACCCTGGTCATCAGGAGGAGCAATTCAACGTAATGGACGAATAAAGCGGGCTTCATCGACTTGGCCTACTATCGTCATTCAAGATATGATTATGAAGAATTCTATTGAAGAGCGTCAACACCAAGCGTTGATGCAAAAGACGTCTATCGCTAATGCAGTGGTAGATGGCTTAGGAATTGACGATGACGGCGGGGTGCCTATCACCCTGACAAGCCTGCGTCAGTTTCTCCAAACCTCGAATGTATAGGACTGGTATACTAGAACAATGCCTAACGCACCTAAGACCCCAACACGCACTATTCGCGTACCTGACGACCTCTGGAGGGCTGTACAGGCCAAAGCCAAGAGCAACGGCGTAACTGTTACCAGCGTCATTATTAAATCCCTAGATGCTTACCTAGCTGAAGTTGACACAAAGGGCGTTTCAAACTAATCTTTCCCCTATAACCAAGGGGGTTTATATGGACATCAACCAAGTCCGAGAATTAGTACGACAAGCAGCTGCTCTCAAGGAGCAGACTGACTTACTTACCAAGCGTCAGTCAGAGATTAAAGCTCGCCTTACCGAAGTTGTAGACGAGCTGGGTGAGGTCGATGGCCGTGGTCACATTACCTTTGAGGTAGATGACAGCGTTAGTGGCATCAAGTCAATTTCTAAGCAGCGCCGTGTCAGCCAATCTATTGACATGGATGTTGCAGAATCAATCCTTGCTGCTAAAGAACTTACAGCTGACTGTGTTAAGCAAGTTCCCGTCCTAGATGAAGACGCAATCATGGCTGCCTACTATCAAGGCAAGCTCACAGAAGAGGACATCGACAAGATGTTTCCTAAGAAGGTTTCCTACGCGTTCCTTATGAATAGGGGATAAGTATGGAGGACGACCTTATTGACTCAGCGTTTGCTGGCTTGGATGTTTACTATCCAGGTAGCAAGCGTAAGCGTCGTGATGTCGTAAAGCCTGAGCCTAAGGTTCAGGAAAGTTGGGATTCCAAGCCCTATATCAAAACACTTCCCAGTGGTAAAGACATTGAGATGTTTGCTATTGGTGCCTTGGCACAAGCTTTAGGGCGACCACTGATAACTATACGTGCATGGTTTAAGTGGGGCTATTTGCCTGAGTCGCCCTATCGTCTTCCAACTAAGAAGGACAAAACAGGAGTCGACCGTAAAGGTCGTCGCTTGTACACCAGGCCAATGATTGAGGCTGCAATCTCAATCTTTACAAGGAATGGACTTATGGACAATCCGCGTATAGACTGGTCTAAACACCCAACCGTTGCCAAGGAAATTGCTGACGCTTGGGACAACTTAATCGAACAATAAACATACTAACTAAGGAAACCCAATGGCCATTAGCCGAACAGAAGAAGAAAACTACTTGGTAGCAGACGAGACACTTGATGCTCGTCCTGCACAATCAACAGCAACCTCAGCAGCTAGCAGCATTGCAGCTGGCTGGGATGCAGCAACCACAACGTCAGCACCAACTGACGGTTATCCAGTGGACTTTAAGCAGTCTGAGGACCCTCAGATTATTAAGTTCATTGACCCAGACGGCCCGTTCGCTGTCTACAAGCTTCACTTCTTACAGAACAAAGCTGGCAAGAAGTCATACATTTGCATGGGAGAAAAGTGCCCACTCTGCACAGTGCTAAAGCACCGCCCAGAAGACAAGAAGGCATTCAGCATTATTAACTTCAGTGCACCAGACGGACCACAGCGTCAACAACTTGTGGCAACACCACGTCTTTACAAGACAATCCATGCCGCTCACTTCTCACCTCAAGGTCCATTGACCAAGAACTACTGGGCGATGAGCCGCACTGGCAAGATGCAGACAACTGTTTACCACATGAACTCTGTCAAGGCTCGTGACCTCAATGAAGATTGGGGCCTGAACGAGGCTGAGGTAGAGGCTGCAGTTCCTACGTTCAAGCCTTACGACCGCAGTATCATCAAGGAGAGCTCTTACCAAGAACTTCTTGAAATTGCTCAAGAGCTTGTAAACGAATAGGGAACACACTAGCTGTCCAGAGGCGTAGTTTTAACCCCTTTCTCTACGCCTCTGGGCCTTTTAAGGGGTAATACATGGGGCTTATACTTAATCAAGAACAATTAGATGAGATGGTTCAACACTATCTCCAGCAAGACGCGTTTGCATTTGACGTGGAAACTATGGGAGACCGCCGAGGCGATACTCCTATCAACGACGTAGTATGGATTAGCTTTGCTACATATGGTCGCGTAGATGTTATTCCTATGGGCCATCCCAATGGTGAGTTCCTACGCCTAGACCGCCCGCTTACAGGTCAGGGACAGAAGCGTGTAGACGCAGGTCATGAGCCTCGTGAAAGCGACTACTCACGCAACGACAAGAAAGCAACCAAAGTATTTGCGCCTGCGCCTGAGCAGATGTTTCCAGGCGAGGTGTTTAAGGCGTTAGAGCCCTTGATGTTTAATGACACGATTCTTACTATTGGTCACAACCTAGCGTTTGACCTTACCTCAGTTGCCAAGTACTACGGTGGCCGTGTACCTACTGGCCCATACTTTGACACCATGATTGCATCGTTCCTCTATGACACCCGTAACAAGGGTCGCTGTGGTCTAGCAGACTGCTTGAAACGCGAGCTTGGCTACGAGATGGTTAAGGGCGTGGGCAAAGAGATTGAAGCTCACTCGTTCATGGATACCTATAAGTATGCAGCACTAGATGCTAAGTACACATTTTTGCTGTGGAAGGCTGTCCTCCCTAAGCTGGCAGAGGCTGGCGTAGAGAAGGTCATGCGCTTAGAGATGGATGTCCTAGCTGTGCTGTGTGACATGAAGCTAACTGGTGCTCCTATCGATATGCCTAGCCTTGCTAAGCTACAGGTTACCCTTGAAGCAGAACTTGATATCAAGCGCGCATCCATCTATAAAGAAGCTGGTAAGCAGTTCAACATTAACTCCATCCCTGAACGCCAAGAGATTTTGTACAAGCCTAAAACAGAGGGCGGACGTGGTCTGAAGACTAAGGTCTTGACCCCCAAGGGCGAGGAGAAAGATAAGGAAGGTAAAGAGCTAGAGTACACAGACTACTCAACCTCATCTGATGCTCTTGCTGAGAACAAGGAACGTGACGCTCTATGTAAGCTCCTTGTCGAATACTCAGACTTGAACAAATTGCTGACAACCTATGTAATTCCCTACCTTGGCGGAGACGTCACCAAGACCACCAACGGCAAAGCTATTACCGAGTACCGTGATAGCTTGTTAATCAACGGTCGCATCCACTGTGACTTTGTGCAGAACGGCGCGGAGACAGGTCGCTTTTCTAGTCGTAACCCTAACTTGCAGAACGTACCTAACCCTGCCACAGCGCACGGTAAGGCTATTCGTAACCTGTTTATTGCCCCTGAGGGCTACAAGCTAGTCGTAGCAGACTACTCGCAGATTGAACCGCGCATCATTGCTGACTTCTCTAAGGACCCCATCATGGTGGATTCATACTTGAACAAGGAAGACATCTACATGACGGTAGCTAATACCATGGGCGTTAACCGCGCCGCTGGTAAGACGCTGGTCCTATCTATGGCTTACGGCGTAGGTCCCGACAAGATTGCCCGCAGTATTGGCTGTACGGTGACAGAGGCTAAGAAGCTGCTCAACGACTTTGCTGAAAAATTCTCTGCCGTAGGCCTATATAAGCTCAAGGTCATTGGCGTGGCACGCAAGAATAAATATGTAACCACCGCCACAGGGCGCCGCCGCTACCTGCCAGACATCACGTCTGCCTTGCGGGACAAAAAGGCCAGCGCTGAGCGTCAGGCGTTCAATACGGTTATCCAAGGCACCGCCGCTGACGTCATGAAGATAGCCATGGTACGGGCCCATAAAATGATTCCAGAAGGTGCTAAACTCCTCCTTACAGTACACGACGAACTTGTGACATCCTGCCCAGAGCATCTAGCTGAACAGACTGCCGAAGCTATTCGTGAGGCAATGGAAGGCGTATCTATGCTCAAGACTATTCCGCTGATTGCGGATGTAAAGATTGTTGACCGATGGGGTGAGGCCAAGTAATGGGTCTGTTTGATTGGTTTAAGCGTGAAAAGGAAGAGCAGTACGTCATCGAGTCTACGACTATTCCTCTAACTACCCTGGTACGTTGGTACTTGTACGACATGCAGATTGAAGACCCAGAGTCTATTGCTGCTGAACTAGGTATTAACAGTATTAGCGAAGAGGGCGCTGAAAAAGAACGCCAAGATAGTGACGAGCGCATGCTTCCTATCAGTATGTTCACGGACTACGCTGCCATGGTCGCAGATATCAACGCTCAGGCTATTGCCGTTATTAAAGAGCGTGGTCTCAAGGATGCTCTTAAAGAAGACCTAGTAGAGCTAGATGAAGAAGAGATTCAGATTATTGAGGAGTATGCCGAAGCCAGCTACGAGGTTTTCCAACAAATTGGATTTACTGCTATCATGTCAGCATTATCAATAGCTTTTAGTACAGGACTGCTCCTACCTGGAGCGGCATGGGCAGGTGAGGTAACAACAGATGAGCAATGACTGGTGGTCACGCAAGATGGGGAGTCCAGCTCCTCGACAGGCACTTCCTCCAACACAACAGCAGCAGCAGCAACCAGTACAACCGCCAAATCCTGGCTATGTAGCTGTTAACCCTACGGTTTCAATTGAGCCGCAGGTTCTACCGCCAAGTGCTTTGAACCCACAACGCTGTCCTGGATGTGGCAGTGGTAACTATGTTAAGCCTTCGCCTGAACTCAAGGCACGCTGCTATGATTGCGGCTACCCTATTCAACAGTCAGGTTCTGGATTAGGTAAGGGAATTACTAGCGGACCTCAAGCTAGTGGCCCTGCTCAACCAGCAAAACAAGTTGCAACAGGCGGATTTAACCCACAGACTATCATTGGACATATTTAATGGCTACAGCAGAACTAGACAAATTCGTACTCAAGATTAACAAGAAGCTTGGCGCTGGAACTATCGTCAAGGGCTCAGAGATTCGTGACAATATCCTAGAACGATTCCCTAGCGGTTCATTAGCGCTAGACGTTGCACTGGGTGGCGGATGGACTGTCAACCAGTGGCATGAGATTGTAGGAGAAGCATCTAACGGCAAGACTGCTATTGCCCTGAAGACCATCGCTGCTAATCAGAAGCGCGACCCAGAGTTCACCGCTGTGTGGATTGCTGCAGAGCAGTGGGTTCCTTCATACGCAGATATGTGCGGCGTTGATACCTCACGCGTTTATGTCATTTCTACTAATGTCATGGAAGACGCCATGGATGCTGTTATCGAATTGGCTGAGAGCCGCAACGTAGACTGCATCGTCATTGACTCACTTCCTGCCCTTGTGCCAAGTGCTGAGGATGACCGTGAGATGGGCGAGTCCACCGTTGGCCGTGCCGCTATCGCATCTAACAAGTTCTTCCGTAAGGTAGGCAAGGCAAGCAAGCGCAGTCTTGTAGACCAAGACCGACCATTCATTGGAATTATGATTAACCAGTGGCGCTCAAAGATTGGCGTCATGTATGGCGACTCACGTACTACCCCAGGCGGCTTGGGCAAGGATTACTCGTTCTTTACCCGTATTGAGGTAAAACGCGATGACTGGATTGAGGTAGGCACTGGCGATAACAAGCGTCGTGTAGGACAGACCATCAAGATTCGTACCTTGAAGAACAAGTCCTCTGCTATCAACCCACCAGCATATGTTGACTTTTACTTTGCCGAGGGCGGGGATTTAATGCCAGGCGATTTTGATGCGGGCAAGGAAATTGTTGCTTTAGGCATCCTTAACCGCGTTATTACTCGAGCGGGTGCTTACTATCGTTACGGCGATAGACAGTGGCAGGGCGGAGATGCTATCCTAAAGTCCTTGAGAGAAGAGATTGACCTTAGGGAAACACTGGAGAAAGATGTTCTTCGGAGCATCTTGGAGAGCTCTAAGTTTGTCGCAGAGTCCGATGAGGACTAAGGGACAGAAAGAGTCACGGAAACACGAGGACCGACTCGCTAAAAAGATTGGCGGGAAACGCAACGCTGGGAGCGGTGCTTTTTGGAGTCGGAAGGGTGATGTTCGTTCAGACGACCTGTTGGTCGAGCATAAGTGGACGGGCAAAACCCAGTTCACCGTCAAAGCGGTGGAGCTGGAGAAGATTGTCACAGAAGCAATTCTGGATAGTCGGACACCTGTCCTTGGATTCCATTTGAACGGCAATAACTACGTTATGCTGACTGAAGATGATTACCTGGAGCTCCGCCATTACCTCCAGGAGTGTACGTGTACAAGGGAGACCCCCTAGACCGTTGGTATTATCACGCTAAGTGCAGTGGCATGGACACAGAGATGTGGTTCCCGCCCAGAGACAAAGCTAAATACAAACCAATTGCTGATAAGGCTAAAGCTATTTGCTTTGGCAAAGATGGCAAGTCCGAGTGCCCAGTGCGTAAGGAATGTTTGCTATCTGCCATAGAGATTGATGAACAGCACGGCATCTTTGGCGGCATGAGCCACCGAGAACGAAATGCTTTACAACGTAAGGCAACTCGTAATAAGATGACCGTAGAAGAGTGGATTAACAAAGAATAGGGGCACGATGGCACAGAAGCCTACAGGAGCGTTTAAGCAGTTCCTAGATACGACTAAGAAAGAGAGTCGAGTACTAGGAAAGCTGGAGCGTCACTTCCTTGCTACGCCGCGTGTTAATGACCGACGTACCGACGTCCTGCATCCATCTGAGATGGCCAAGGACAGTTGGTGCTATCGTGCTTCTTACTTCCACCTTACTGGCCTGCCACCTGCAAAAGCCAAACGCAAGCTATCCATGCAAACTGATGGCGTGTTTGAAGAAGGCCATGCCATCCACCATAAGTGGCAACAACGATTCAAGGATATGAACGCCATCTACGGCCTTTGGGAATGCGTAGAGTGCGATGAATTTTTCTGGGGTATGCCAGGAGACCACAACGGCAACCCTAATAGCGTTAAGTACAAGGAAGTCCCATTGGACTATCCACAGATGCGTATTGCTGGCCACGCTGACGGCTGGCTTGTAGGGTTTGATGACCCACTACTGCTAGAGATTAAGTCAGTGGGCGAAGGTACGATTCGCTGGGAGTCACCTGACCTTTTATACAAGCATGACGGAGACTTCAAGAAGATATGGGCTGCCCTTGATGCCCCGTTCCAAAGCCACATCATGCAAGCACAGATTTACATGAAGCTCATTGAGCTAATTGGTTTTGACCAACCTGCCCCACAAGAGGCCTGTTTCATATACGAGTCCAAGCCTACTCAGGAGTACAAAGAGCTCATCATTCCTAAGAGCGATTTTGGTATCAACGAGAAATTTGACGCGGCACAAATGATTGTGGATGCAGTTGCCAAAGGTACCCCTCCTGTGTGTAATATAGGTGGTCCAGAACTATGCAGTAGTTGTAAGGAGTACTAATGATTACGCTAAACACAGGTACAGCAAGTGCAGAAGCAGTTGCAAAGCTAATCACACAAGGTTACGGAGCCACTACTACCTACAACGATAGTATCCCCGTAATCCCTGACGACCTTACAGACATTGAAGACCAAGAGCTGATGCGCCTATTCCAGCATTTTGTTGAATACAACAACTTCCTGCTCCTACAGATTTCCTGTGCTCGCATTGACGAAGAGAACGCCACCAAGGATTTCGACCGCTATGAGGCATCGATGTTATTGCAGGCAGTCAAGGGCGAGACCGTGGCCCGTACTAAGGCCAAGGTAATATCCAGCCCTGAAGGACAGGCGTTAGAGGACGAGCTAGCAGTTCGTCGCAACTACCATTCATTGCTTAAGAGCATCCAGGACGGCGTTACCGAAAGCACCAAGGTAATCAGCCGTGAACTGTCACGCCGTACTGCGAACCCAGGATTCACGAGCCGTAAGTTCTAATGCCCCTCAAGATATTCGATGGCGGGTTGCCTGCTGTCGCACGGGAGCAACCCGTGTTCATGGGGATTGACCAGTCATATAGCGGGTTTGCTATAACTGTCTTGTTTGGAGATACCTACAGGACAACAGTCTATAAGTCTGACAAGGGCGGCATTGAGCGCCTAAAAGATATACAAAGCCACCTAATGAACATCCTGTATTCATACGAGGGTGTTGTTGATGTAGCTATGGAAGGCTATGCCTTCGGTTCCCAGATGGCCAATATGCTGGGAGAGCTGGGCGGGATGGTTAAGCTCACCCTCCTAGATTTTGGTATCTATCCACTTATTGTTCCGCCTACCAACCTCAAGAAGTATGTAACAGGTAAAGGTAACGGCATATCTAAAAGCCAAATGCTATTACAGGTATATAAATGCTGGGATGCAGAGTTCACGGATGACAACGCCGCTGACTCGTTTGCCCTAGCCAAGTTGGTCTCAGGCGATGCCAAGTTCGCATATCAGAAAGAGGTCTATGCTAAACTTCAGGACCCCAAGTTCAGGGAGAAATGATGGAGCTAGACCTTCCTAGACCCGAAGACGTTAACTTCGGGGGTATGCGCCGTAAAGAGCAGACCAAGTACTACCATGAGCGTGTCCGAGAGCTGCTCAGCCTAGTTTTAGAGTCTGATGACTTGCCTGAGAAATTCCGCCACGCATTAGAAATAATTAACGACTACACCTTCTACCTAGGAGACTAATCATGGATGAGCTGAACGAGGACCTGTTTGACGAAGACTTTGAAGTCGACGGCATTGACTGGGAAGACGATGATATTGACTGGGATGAAATAGACGAGTTTGACGAAGACGACGAAGAGGATGAGGACGACGATGAATGACGGAGACGAGTTCTACATCTGGCTTCGTAACGGTATAGCCCGCGGTTGGATAACCGAGCCGTTCTGCTGTACCCATGACGGCGGCCCTATCAGTGATGAAGAGAGCGCGGAGTTTGACGAGTTTGGCGAGGCTTGCCTTCACCACCTCAAGATTTTAATATGAGACCTATCCGCGAGCTGCGGCCTGATTACACAGGCAACATGGACCATGCAGACGAGGTTCGCCATGTCTGCGATTGTGGTTCCTTTGTTTGGAATATCAAGGCATCCTTTGATGACTTCGAGCTGGCGACATACTTCACCGACATGGAGTGTGCCGCCTGTGGGTCGTACGCCAAGGCTCCAACCCCTTTAGACAGACATATTTAAGCCTGCTTGTAATACTTATTAGACCGTATTACTACTCGTCTAATAAGAGGTCTAAATGTCTGAAGTAACACCTGCTCCAGAAGAGCAATTCCTGCGTGTTTCAGCAGGTTCTAACCCCCAGGCCGTAGCTTCGGCCATCGCCCATTCCATCTATGAGACCCGCACCTGTAAAATTCGTGCGGTTGGCGCTGGTGCCGTTAATCAGGCCACCAAAGCTATCGCTATCGCCCGTGGGTATACAGCCCCTCGAGGCATCGATATCGCCTACGTCCCAGGCTTCACTACTATTCAGAGCCACGATGGGGATATATCCGCCATGGTTTTAACCGTTATTGTCCTGTAAGGCTGATACAGTTAATAAACCCCCTTTGCAAAGGAAACCAAATGTCAGATAAAGCCCCAAAGAGTGCTTTCCCAACCATGGACGAAAGCGCTACAAAGAGCGTACAAAACGCTTCTGCAGCACCTTCTAAGAACACCAAGCTCATGCCTAAGAAGGGTGCACAAGCTGGCGACCCAGCCCGTGAAGCTAAGCCTGCACGTAAGGAAAGCCTTCGTGAGCGTCAAGGCGCTCGCTACGCAATTCGCGTAAAAATGTCTGGTGGAACCTCGCCAGAAGCTGGTGCAACACAGGCTAACGGACGAATCATTCCTCCAGCTGTAAATCGCACACAGCCTAACTTCTCAAGCGGAATGGCTGATTACAACTAAGTCCTTTCCCAGCAATTAACCCCCTGCCTTATGGTCGGGGGTTTTTTGTTGTCCATTGATGACCATTGGTGTCTATCTATGTCGTTTGATGCTCAAGAACCTTGCAAGGCTCTGTCAAAAAATTTTTACAAAAGTGTCGTGTAAAGTTATGAAACTTACAAAGGTATGGTAGGCTAGAGTCGTAACTGTCCATCACACGAAGGAAACGATTATGGATGCTTCACTAAAGTCTGAGTTCACCAACCTGATAAACAAAACCAAGAACTGCCCCGTGTCTCGATGGTTAGAGACAATTGCTAAGGATGAGCGAGAATTCTTTGAAAAGGAAGTCTTCTCAGCCAAAATCCAACGCCACATGCTACTAGAAAAGCTACAAGCAACTTACGGTGTTGACTTTAGCGTTAGCTCATTGCGTAACCACCTCGTCAAAGCCTGCTCATGCTACAAGAATAAGGAATCTAAATGACATTAACGTCCGACATGCGGGCCGAGTTCCTGCATCTGCTAACCTCAGATGTAGAGCGCCCCATTGATTTCAGCCAAGTAGTACCGAGCAAGGTTGAGGTCAAGGCCCCTAAGAACACCAAGAAGACAACCGATATGAAGGTTGCCCTGCTTGTTCCCGATACCCAATTTGGTTTTAGAATTGATGAGAACGGTGTAGCTGACCCGTTCCATGATGAGCGTGCACTAGATGTATACAGCCAGATTATGCAGTATGTTCAAGGAACCTACGGCATTGACCAAATTGTAAACCTAGGCGACACGATTGATATGCCGTCAGTCAGCAAGCACTTGCAAGAGACCGCGTTTCAGAACGCGTTTCAAGCATCGTTGCAAGCTGGATATCTGTTCCTTGCAGAGCAGCGCGCAGTTGCCCCAAATGCTGAAATAGTATTTCTTGAGGGTAACCACGATTGCCGCCTATACAAGTATCTGCTCAACAACGCCCCACAAGCCGCGATGTTAAAGCGGGCTGGGGACATTGACCGCTGGCCAGTTAACAGCCTTCCACACCTATTGCGTATGGACGAGCTCAAGGTTAATTACGCAAGCGGATATCCAGCTGGAGAGCACCGCATTGTTGGCGACTTGATTGCCAAGCACGGTGACATTGCCAAGAGCAACGGCTCAACAGCAAGTCAGCACCTCAATAAAAACCATACTATTAGTACAGTCTTCGGGCACACGCATCGTATGGAAATTGCCTATCACACAAGCCATCACCCAGACGAGCCGAAGCGAAGCGTTGCGTTTAGCCCTGGTTGCCTGTGCCGTGTAGATGGCGCAGTACCTTCAGTCAAGGGCGGAACAACCCCTAACGAGAAGGCTGTTCGTTACTGGGAGAACTGGCAGCAAGGATTGGGCGTCTGCTTCTATACAGAAGACGGCCGATTTGATATTAAGCCTATCCATATCTTAGATGGTTGGGCATTCTTCGAGGGAATTGAGTTTAGAGCTTCGAAGTAGTAACAAGCCCCGTATCATGGGGTTATGCCTTCGTCACATCAAAACATACAAAACCTGGGTGCAGGTGGTATGTATGGAACCAACACCGTTTACGGCGGTGGTGGTCAACCTGTTGCACGAAGCGAATTAGATTGGCTACGCATTGGAGTTGGGCAGGAACCTTCTGCCCAATATCCAGACGGTTACTTAGGCACGATTCGTTCACGTCGTGATGACCGTGGTCGTCCAGCAAGCACATCAGACAAGATGCTGGATAGTCTCAAGACACGCACAGCGCAGCGTTCATATCAACGCGGTGTGCACAAAGGTGAGCGCGTAGACCCAGGCGATTATTATTATCCTTCAGAGTTAAAACCTGACCGTGGCATCAAGCGCCAGATGAGAGGCGTACGCGACGGAAACGTTATTCGTTCTCGTAAGAATTCAGAGAACATCCGCCTCACCCCTGCTCCACATTTGCCTAACGATGGTAAAGCAAACCTGCGTAGCACTTCACCAGGTGAGATTAATCCACGCCGTGTAGACCAGTTCTCACGCCTACGTCCGCAGTGGAGCTAACATGCCAAACATGGCCGATGGCGTTTATTCACGCAAGCCTTGGGTAGCTCCACCAGAGGCAGCTTATCCACCCCAGCAATATCTAGGACCATTTCCTAGCAATCAAGAGCGCCTACTTACCCAAGCATTGGCATCACAGACCATGCAGGGCGCCGATTTGCAGAATTTTGTACGTCCCCCATTGCCTCAAGTGGAGTTATTCCCACCGAAATACGGGNATACCACTACAGAAATCGGCATTAAGGACATAATTGAGTTACCTGGAAGAGCTCCAGCGCAACAGCGTGTCGAATCTGATTACAGCCAGACGCCTAATGCGACGGAGTCATCCAGCCGTAACGACTTAGGAGTGAGCATTTAATGGCATCAGGATTAATGACTGACTCAACAGGTGACGGCATGTATGGCAGCGAAGACGTTGACTACGCCACACAGCAGTCGTTAAAGAACACAATGTACAACGGCTCAAAGAATTGTAAGAACTGTGGTTACCAGCTTCATCCACAGGATGCGTTGTACTCAGAACTTTGTCCATCTTGCACCAAGCGCAAGGCGGTAAAACATATGAAAGGACGGATGGCATGACCGTTCGTAAAGCTATGTCGGAGAACGTTTCGCTTGAAGAAGGCGCGACAGACGGTAAATATCGCAAGCGCCGTCCTAATACAACAGTAGCCCCAGGCATGGGTGACCAAGACGTGGTCAAGAACCGTGCTGGCCTACATCCATATTGGAATTATGGTTTCGTCAACAGCGAAGAACCTAACAAAGTAAACCCAGCAGGTAACTAATATGAAGCCAATTAAAGACCGCGCCAATGACCCCAAGCGCACTATTGCAGCACATCAAGACAAGATGGCGGCGCTAGGAAAAGCTACTGGCTGGGAGCACGTTTCATCAGACCCTAGATTCGGCAACGTAATCGGCAAGGTCGGAGAGTCCCGCGTTGCATACACTGGCCAGCCGCACGTTGTATCAGACGTGTACGACAAGGAGGCATACTAATGGCAGCAAAGAAGGCCGTAGCGCCTAAGAAGACAGAGAAGCCAGCTTCACCTACATTTACCTTTGGCAAGAAAGCAGAAGAACTAGCTAATCGTAAGGCAGAAGCTAAGTCACAGCGCGAAAGCGCGACCACTGTTAGTGGAAAAGAATCTGCTAACAAGCCTGTTATTCCAGCTGGCAATATTAAGCAGACACCATTTGCTAAGACAACTGCTAAAGCAAAAGGCGTTTCATCACTTGGTAAAGCTATTAAGAAGGACACCAACTCACGAGTTGAGCGCATGATTGCAGAGTCACCAGACCCAGAGGCAGCACGCCGCGGAGTCCAAGCTGGCAATGAAATTGAAGAGGCCACTGTACTCAAGGGTGGTCGCAACAACCCAATGTTCAAGAGCGCTAGCTTGCGTCAAGACCGTCAAAACTTCCCAGAACTTGCTACCGAACAACCTAATATGGTTAAAGCTGATTCTGCTGGAAAAACCTCGGGTTTACGTGGTGGCCGCTCAGCTCGTTCAGGCCGTGCCGCAGAGGCACAACGCTCAGTAACAGAGGCCGCTGAAGACCCAAAGGTACGTTTCCATACTAACAAGATTATTACAGCCGCTTACCGCGACACTCAAAAGTGGACAGGTCACATGACTGACCCACATCCTCGCGCACTAGCAACTGCCAATGGTCTAAAGACTAAGATTCACGATTCACTTGCTGGAGTTCCTGTTGCACATCTCAAAGGTTTGCAGGTCCCCTGCGTTGGCCCAGACTGCAAGCGCACCGTACCAGCAGATTCTGAAAGCCTAAAGTGCGAGGGAGATTGTGCACATCACACAGCCTCATCCTTTGCAGCTCATGGCATCCGCCCATCTGCAGCAGATTCCAATGTCAATGGTCGCGGCTCAGTAGCTGCAACCAACAAGGATACTCGTATGCCATCTGGCAACAGCGTCCCATGGAGTTCAGCCGAGTTCTAAAACCTGTTATACTATTTGCATTAACTAGACTATTATTAGGAGCATAAATTGGCGGTAGACCTCAAGGCCCTTGCCGAAAAAGAGCGTAACGAGCAGCAGATTCGTCTGCTTGTTTGCCGTACCTGCAAGTCTATCGACGAGCTGCCCGACTTCGAGGGCCCAGCTGAATACGATACCGTTTTACAGGTAGCCGTAGAGAAGCATCAAAAGCCTGAGCCTCATCTCGGGCTACTTATGAAGTTTCCCCTCAAATACTGGGCACGCCCAGACGTAAAACAAGAGGTCCTCAAGCAAATTAGCGAGGGTTCCTCAGGACTTGACGTGTTCGGCACCAACTTCTACGACACTAAATCCAACTTCCACGAAGACGCCATGAAGTGCTACAACCTTCATATGCGCCCAACAACTAGCTGTGGAGATTACAAGGTAGACGCCAAAGAGCTCAAGCCTGGCACCTCAGCTGACCGCAAAAAGGAAGGTTTGGGCGAGCACCGCGGCCCCAAGGTCTACTTATGCGACTTCTGCCCTTACAAGATGATGGTTCAACAGCGGGCATTTAGCAAGAAAGGCCTATACGAATGACAGACAAAGGCGATACCGTGGATACAGCGTTCCTTATCATCCGCCACGAGGATGGTTCATACTCGGCCACAACGGACTTATCGGACATTCCTGCCGTTAGCCGCAAGCCCAACATCTATGACATCAAACACGGCTGTGCCGAAATCATGGAAACCATCCAGTTACAAGCCCTCCGCAGCGTTGTCAGTACAACAATGTCAGAAATGGGTACGAGTGAGGGCGAGAAAGTCAGCCAAGCTATGAGACAATCGTTGCAGGAAAAAGGCCTATTGTAACGACAGGGGATGCCATGGCAACGCCACGTAAGAAGAAGGTTCAAGACACCGAACACAACTCGTACAATAAGCTAGAGGCATACTGTATTTGGCTTAATGAGTTTTACACAGCCTTATTGAAGGCTGGATTCAAGCACGAAATCGCACTGAGCATTATGCTTGACAAGGATTCATTCCCTGAGTGGGTTCCGTTTGGTACATTAAACAATAAAGATATAGAGGACTACCTCGACGAGGAAGACGAGTAATCCACTATACTAACTAGATGAACTTCTACGAGGTACTCGCGAGCAAAGCCGAACCTGTAGAGATTCAGCCTGGGTCAACCTCATACTTTAGCGAGCCTAACGGCATCCTTGACCCACGCCTTATCAAAAACAATAAAGTTATACCTCACGTTCGCAGTTCCATACTCGCGGCGTTGTTCAACTATTTGCGTCCCACCTATTCAGACCCTGAGTCATGGTGCAATGTTTGGTTAGCTGGTTCAGGAGTTTCCTACCAATGGGCGGCAGAGCGCGAACCCGCAGACCTTGACTGCCTAGTTGGTATTGACTACATCAAGTTCCGCCAAGCTAACAACCGATTCACGGGCCTTAGCGACCAAGAGATTGCGTCAATGTTTAACGAGGGATTTGGCGAAGAGCTAAACCCATCAACCGCACACTTCATGAATACATACGAGCTAACGTTCTACGTCAATGTTCGTAGCAATATCGTAGAGATTCGTCCGTACTCAGCATACAACCTGACATCTGATTCATGGACAGTACAACCTGTTATTACATCACCGTTCCGCCCCGCTGATTGGGAGAGCAAGTCACAACGTGATTTAGTTCTTGCATCAGGCATCTTGTCCCGCTATCAAAAAGCGCTGAACGCAGTTACCGCATCTCAAAGCGCCGCGGCTCGCATCAACGCAGAGGCCGCATTACATCTTGCAGTTATGCAGGGTGCGGCGTTGTTTGACGACATCCATGAGGGTCGCAAGTATGCCTTTAGCCCTGTTGGACAAGGCTATTTAGATTACGCTAACTACCGCTGGCAGGCTGGTAAGTCATCTGGTATTGTCCCCGCACTAAAGCGATTAAAAGAAATTTCTAAGCAGTCTAAGCAAGAGTTCGCAGCACAGACATATGGTGTAGAGTTGCCTGATGCTAGTCTGCTAATTCGACGCGCTGCTACACGCAACTAACACCTACATACACGGAGCACTAAATGGCAATAGTTATGTTTGTCGACGGCGTTATTCGTAACGACAAGAACAATGCGCCCATCCGTGATGGCCTGCACCTTTACAACCACCTTAATCAGACTAATAAAGTCCTGCTACTTGCCGAGGATAAAGAGAAGGCTGACCTTTGGCTACGTCAGCAAAAGCTACATAAGTTTGACGACATCCTTGACTGGAAGATTGTCCCGCCTGGCGAAAATGTTTGGGTCAGAATGATTCAGTACATTAGGTCACAAGGCCCCGTTGATTTAGTTATTACCGCCGAGCTGGACATCGTTAAGAGTCTGCTAGAGGTTGGCGTTACATCTATGGCCTTCTGCCACCCCACTTATTTAGATTACAAGTTCAGACCTGATGGCCGTGAAGGTCGCAAGTCATGGGACGACATCACCTCAGAGCTCGACCGCCAACAGGAAATGCTGGCTAAGGACGGTCGTCTATGAACCTGATTATGCTGGGTGCAGAAGTTCCTAGTAACAGGGTTATCTTAGAGTCGGCGGGCTGTACCTACATGGGTGTCAGTTACTACCGCCTTACCAAGCGTGGACTGCCTAAGAACAAGTCCTATCTGCTGGACAATTACTTTAATACCGAGACGCGTATATTTGTGCATCCTGGCCTGCCTAAGAACATCCAATTAACAGGGCGCGAGCTTGAGGAGTTTGCCGCGGACTACGAGGAGTTCGTGCTTGCCAACATAACTCGTATCAGCCTATTTAGTGAGTTCGACCACCCTGCCCTGACCTCAGACTTCATTGAGAACCAGCGGAAGACCGTTTGGTCACAAGTACCACCATCCAAGTTTCTACCCGTCTGGCGGCCTTCTACGGGCTTTGAGGGGCTATCTGACCTAGTTGATAACTACCTAGATATTGGTATCACGGGGGATTCGATTGAGGAGCACGTCCAGCTTGCTCAGGCTACCCGTACTTACAACCGCACCCACGGTACACGCTTTCATGCTATCTCATGTGCCCGACCAGACAACCTACGACGAGTAGCTGTTGAGACCGCCAGCACAATGTCGTGGCTCAGCCCGATGATGCGAGGCGAGACGATTGTGTGGAACGGAACTTCTTTGGTACGTTACCCCAAGCGCATGAAAGACCAAGCCCGCCCACGATACAAGGCTATCTATGAGAAGGCTGGGATTGACTACGATTTGATTATGGAAGATGACAACAAGGAAGTTTCCAAGCTGGCTGTTTGGTCATACCAACAACTAGAGACACGGCTTAACCAGATAGAAAATGGCGAGGACATATCATATATGAGCGATGAAACTCAAGGTGTAGAAAACGCGGCAACACCCCCCGCCAATGCTGATATAAGACCCCCTCAAGTGCGGAAACTTGAACCGCGAAAACCAGATGAAATGACCAATTTACCTGTGTTCGGATACGACTTAAAGACCGTCGTAGAGACCGATGAATATGGTAATGAAATAATTAAGGATGTGCCTGTTGTACGTACACAACAAGCCTCACTGCGGGCCTGCGATACGTGCTTTGTAGCTGCTAACTGCCCTGCTTTTAAGCCTGCCAATATGTGTGCTTTCAACCTTCCAGTCGAGGTAAAGACCAAAGAACAACTCAAGGCACTCATCAACGCTATTATCGAAATGCAGGGTCAAAGGGTTGCTTTTATGCGATTTACCGAAGAAATGAACGGTGGATACGCTGACCCCAATGTATCGCAGGAGATTGACCGCCTCTTTAAGTTAATCAAAACAACCAAAGAACTTGACGACTCATCCTCGTTTATTCGCATGACTGTTGAGGGTAAGTCAGCAGGTGCTGGCGTGCTTTCGGCCATCTTCGGAGACAAGGCGCAAGCACTCAGAGAACTGCCAAATGGTGGGCTCAATGAGACCGAAACCACGCGGATTATTCAGCAAAGTATTGAGGATAAGTAACTAGCTTCATATCATATACAAAGGGGGTAAGTGCACTAGGAATTAGGGTAAGTCAGACTGCTTATGCAGGTGTGTTTCAGCTATGCTAACCATTCACTTTTAATAGACGAGGAAATGACAAATGGGATTGACCTTTAGATTGGCCGATGATTTCGTAGACGCTTACCGCGAGAAGAAAGTGCCGTGGGGATACCAAGACGCCGCTGGCAACTCGGTAGGAGAGATTACCTTTCTACGAACATATAGCCGCCTAAAGGATGACGGAACTAAGGAGACGTGGAGCGATGTCTGCGCTCGCGTCATCAACGGTATGTATTCCCTACAGAAGGATTACTGCAAGACCAACCGCCTCCCGTGGAACGACTCAAAGGCTCAGGCTTCTGCGAAAGAGGCTTTTGACCGTATGTGGAATCTCAAGTGGACACCGCCAGGCCGAGGCCTGTGGATGATGGGTACACCGCTCGTCAATGAGCAGAAGAACTCAGCCGCTTTGCAGAACTGCTCTTTTGTATCTACCCTAGAGATGACTCGTAACAACCCTGCTAAGCCTTTTGCTTTCCTCATGGAGGCGTCGATGCTCGGCGTAGGTGTTGGCTTTGATGACAAGGGTGCTGACAAGGACTTTACTATCTACGAGCCACAGGGCGAGGAGACCTACGTTATCCCTGACACCCGTGAGGGCTGGGTAGACTCAACCGCTTTGCTTATCAACTCCCACTTGCGTCCAGACCAGAAACTACCTCTCTTTGACTACACCCTCATCCGACCTGCTGGCGAGCCCATTAAGACTTTTGGTGGAACTGCTGCGGGACACGAGCCTTTGCTCAAACTTCATAACCATATTCGTAAGATGTTCACAGGTCGTGCTGGCGAGAAGCTGACCCGTGTAGATATTGCTGACATTGGAAACCTAATAGGTGTCTGCGTAGTATCGGGCAACGTTCGCCGTTCAGCCGAGCTCCTCATGGGTCGCTTAGATGACCAAGACTTTCTAAACTTAAAGAACGCAAAGGTATTCCCAGAGCGCAACTCATACTCAGCTAAGAATCCAGGCTGGGGCTTTATGTCTAACAACTCAGTCGAGGTAAATGTTGGGCAAGACCTCTCTGGAATCATTGACGGCATAGCCCTCAACGGTGAGCCAGGTGTTATCTGGATGGATATGACTCGTAAGTACGGTCGCCTAGCTGACCCCGAGAACAACAAGGATTGGCGTGCCGCGGGCTACAACCCATGCGCCGAGCAGTCATTGGAATCGTTCGAGTGCTGTACGTTGGTGGAGACATACCTTAGCCGCCACGACTCACTTGAAGATTTTAAGCGTACTCTGAAGTTCGCTTATCTTTATGCCAAGACAGTTACTCTTATCCCTACCCATTGGGAAGAGACAAATGCCATCATGCAACGAAACCGCAGAATCGGCACTTCTATCTCGGGTATTGCAAACTTTGCTGACAACCACGGCCTACCCAAACTTCGTGAGTGGATGAACGAGGGCTACAACACGGTTCAGGCATACGACAAAGGCTACTCAGAGTGGCTAGGTGTTCGTGAGTCTATTAAGACTACGACCGTCAAGCCTTCGGGTACGGTCTCTATTCTCGTAGGCGAGAGTCCTGGCGTGCATTGGACGGTAGGGGGTCAGTATTTCCTACGTGCTATTCGTTTTAGTAATAACGACCCTATGTTGCCTCTCTTCCAAATGGCTCAGTACCGCATTGAGCCAGCCAGCGAATCTCCTGAAACTACCTCAGTAGTATTTTTCCCTGTTAAGTCGGACTCTCTCCGTTCAGAGAAGGACGTCTCTATCTACGAGAAAATGGCATTGGCGGCAACCGCTCAGCGCTATTGGTCTGACAACTCTGTGTCAGTCACGGTCTCTTTTGACCCTAAGAAAGAGGCTAAGTCAATCGGTACGGCTCTCCATATGTACGACGGACAACTAAAGACTGTCTCGTTTCTACCTATGGACAACGGTACTTACCCACAAATGCCTTACACGCAGATTACTGCCGAGGAGTACGAGAGCTATACCATGACTCTCTTCCCAATAGACTTGGCAGGAGTTTACGCAGGACTCGCTTCTGACGCTATAGGAGAGGCGTACTGCACAACAGACGCGTGCGAGGTAAAACTAATTAAGGATAATATATGAAAGTAAAGTGCGTAGAGTGCTTTGCAGAGTTCGAGGATATTCCCCGCGACTCTTCAGAATCTCTCTGCTATGTCTGTAGAGACAATAAAGACTAAATAGAGAAGCCCCCCTAGTCCCGAAACTAGAGGGGCTTTCCTTATGAGATAGAGCAGGTACGGCTCGTTCTCTCTCTTACCATGTCTAATAAAAGTGAGAAGTCTTGACCGCCCTTAGCGGAGAAAGGGTTATGACGCTTTGACTCTCTCTCATATCCGCAATCAAACTTTTCGGTGCTTGGTGTTGTATTTATCCACTAACTCTTGTAACCGCTTTTGCTCTTGCTCGGTCAGGGTCTCGGAAGTTAAAACAGGCTCTTCATTATTCGACATCTTCGGACTCTTCATACTCGTAGCCTTCGTCATCAGCGCCGTAGTCGTCCTCATCATCTCCGTCGCCTGTAAAAGGGGCAGTAATCTCCCAATCTGAATCGGGAGTAATAGGGTCTTTCTCAAATCCCATTAGCGTTCCACCTTATATGCGAGCTCTCCTGAAATAGAAACAGGCTTATCGTTAGTGTCGAGCTTATCAACATTGAGCTTTATGCTCTTGCGTGGTGTGTAGTGCTGAACAATCTCTTTGATATGGCGCTTTGCTGCGGAGGGGTTAGCCCACGCACTCATCTCATGGTAGACGGTGAAACTAGCACCCTCTTCATGGATAGCGATACCGAGAAGCCATGCACCGCCACGTTCTACGGTTGTGTTCTTCTCTAGCGTTACCTTCATTGTCTGACTTATCTTTTTAGCCATTGTGTCTCTCCTTAAAAATCTTCGTCTCGGGTTACTTTATCTGCAATCTCTTGCAAGAGCTTCTGTACGCTCGTAGGGCTGATATTAGCAGTATCAACTCCCATTAGTCCAACGGTCTCTTCGGCTAGGGAGGTCGCACCCTCTTCGCCAATAAGCTCGGTGGTGACCGCACCCATAGTTAGGGCTACGGCAATCATAAAAACTAGCCTGCTATCTTCTCCGAACACAGGCAAGATAACCTCTTCGCACCGTTTCTCTGCTCGCTCAATAGCTGAGGCTACTTGCATGGCGCTGATACTAATACTCATCTAGTTACCACCGCAGATTACACAACGCTCGGTCGCAACGGTTTCGCCATAGTGCGGGGTACGCTCGTCACAGTTGAGGCAATCTCTCATACTCCAACTCATTTAGTTATCTCCTAGTCGTTTCCGTAGGTCGTTAATTATGGAGTCCTCGGGCTCTGAGAAGCCCCAAGCCTCGGCTTCGGTATCCCATACGTCACCCTCATCGTAGTTGATACTTGTCTCCCACTCAATATCCCATTTAAGGGTCTTGTCGTCAAAATAGACAACGAAGTGATGTTGCTTNCTCATAGGTCACGCTCTTTCTATTAGATAGCCCTCAACGAGGGTTGCTCGTATCTCATACAGATTATTTAGCGCGGTTTCCAAGTTATTTAACTCTTCTACGGAGTCAATACCCTCCTCGCATAACACAATTAAGTCCTCTACGGTCTTGTATAAAGGCTCTTTCATGCTCTCACCGTACTTCCGCAAACTAAACAGGTATTATCTTCGATAGGAGAGTCGCTCTCGCATGGCTCACACCATGACCACTTAATTTCAGGAAAGTTGCGCGATACGAAATCTAACACGGCGCTTTGCCCGCCTTGTTCATACTTCATAACGCATAGGTTGTAGATAA
>JGI26470J50227_1000026_pt1 | contig 74315 bp, 124 predicted proteins | sample FreactTroBogLake_FD_50227 | JGI IMG/M metagenome (IMG submission 50227)
ATGTTCTTACAACCGAGGCTGTTACTTGTCTATAATGATGACGCGGTAACAGATTGCGAGAACAATATTTTAATTAGAAACCATGTACTTATAAGTACATGGTTTCTTCATTATATACATATAAAGGATATTCAACAATAGTTTCATCCTTTGAAATAAATCCTTTTCTTTTTAATTTAGTTATAGAGTTATATACATTATTTGCAATACGATCTTTATCAATTGTGTTGTCTGAACTCACAAATTCAATATTTGAAATAAAATCAATTATATCTTTTGGAGAACCTTTTCCGCCAATGTTTTGCAGAGCATATACAGTCTTTTTATCCCAAACCCATTTTTCATCATATCCATCTACAACGATAGGGTCAATTGTTTCTTCTGCTACCTTTCTTTCCTTTGGATTTATTAAAGCTGTCCTATTTAACAAATACTTAGGCATGCCCCCTCGTTGGCGTATTAACTTCTGAATTGTTAAAAGTTGGTCGAACAAAGGATTTTTAACAACCTCATTATAAATGGATTGCTCTTCGTTATACAATATGTTTAAAAAATCTTCTGACATTCTGATTACAAATATAGAGTATAAAAATAGGTTACCTATCTATAGTTATCAACACCCTATCGTCTAATTTGTGAATTTCGTTAGTAACCCCTGATTTTATTGGTCAACATTATATTTAAACGTGTTGATAAAGTAATTTAATGGCTATTTTTTTACTATCAATTTCTTTCTAATTCTCTTGTCCCATAATGTATATAGGTGCCAAAATCTGAATATTCAAACGGTAATGACTTCTGGAATGGATTCATGGACGGCTATACTCAATGCCAGCAAGACAGTAATACAGAAGAACTATTGGATTACCTAAAAAGAGCAAAAAACTTGATTATGATTCACACACAAAGCAAGGCTGGGGACGATAATTTTGTAGGAAATGAATTACGAGGAATTATTAACGCAATCGATAAAGCAACCAAATAATTATGACCAGAAAAGAAAAAAGAAATTCACGAGCAGAATTGGTTTGCCGTGAAGTTAGAACTCAAATGGTTAAGGGTGGCGGAATTTATGATAACACTAAGTTGTTTAACCTACTGCTTAGCTATATGAATGTTGCCACTAAAGATGTTTATAAACCAGTAAAGTGAACTACCCTCTTGCCTAAAGGCGAAGGGGCTTCAGAAGTCATCACTCCGACTAATGTCGGCAGTTCGTTCTGATTTTTGAGTCTGCGTCCCACAGACAAATGATTTCTAAGAGCAAAATTTTTGATATTTATAGCGGCATTAACATCGCGATCGTGAATAGAGCCGCAATCTTTGCAAGTCCACTCGCGAATGGCGAGNGTTAATTCTGTATTTTTACCACCGCAAGAAGAACAAATTTTACTACTCGGTTCAAACCGACCGATGCGTAAAATATTCTTCCCGTACCATTTTGCTTTGTATTCTAATATAGTTACAAAAGCTCCCCAACTCACGTCTGTTATAGCTTGTGCGAGTTTATGGTTTTTTACCATGCCAGAAATGTTTAAGTCTTCAAGCGCAATACTATCGTGGTTCTTGATTAGTTGCGTTGAAGTTTTTTGTAGAAAATCTCTACGTTGGTTAGCTACTTTTTCGTGTAAAATAGCGATCCTATGTTTTGTTCTTTTACCTTTCTTTTTAGAATATTTGCGCTGTACAAATTTTAATCTACTTTGTGCTTTAAGTAAATATTTTGGGTTTTTAATTTCTTCGCCATCTGAAGTCACCAAGAACGATTTTATTCCTAAATCTATCCCTAAAGTTGTTTGTTCTTTTACCTTTTTAGGTGCAATTTCTTTATCTAAGGTATCAACTAAAATGCTTGCAAAATATTTACCAGTTGGCGTTCTACTAATAGTAGCTTGCCTTACGGAGCCTTTAAATTTTCTATGCAAAACAATTTCAATACCTTTTTTCTTAAACTTTGGCGATATTAATTTGTTATTCTCAAAATCCACAATCACACCCTGCGGAATGTTAAACGACTGTCTTGATGCTTTCTTTTTAAACTTAGGGAAATCCGCCTGACCTTTAAAAAACTTAGTAAAAGCAGCATCTAAATGTGTTATAGAATGCTGTAAAGACTGGCTATTTACTTCTTTTAGCCAAATACATTGTTCTTTTAAATCTGGAAGTTGATTAATTAAATCGAAGCAAGTTAAGTTAATTTTATTTCCAGCATAAGCCATTTGCTTGCATTCTAAGGCTAAATTATATACGAATCGGCAGCTACCTATGTGCTTATTAATAAGCTCGGCTTGCTTGGTATTCGGGTAAATTCTATATTTATACGCTCTTAACAAGAATACAAATATACACTATTTTAAACAAAAACCTAACTTATTTAAAATTAATTATTAAATTTGCTTCGTGGGTACTTACAATCACAATAGTCGTTCAAAATATTTAATCAAACTTCATGTTGTTTTTGCGGTAAAGTATAGAAAAAAGTTACTTGTAAAAAAATTAAACGAAGATATGTTACAAATTATGCACGAAATATCTGTTCAGAAGAAATTCACAATAGACACTATGCAAAGCGACGTTGACCATTTACATATCTTAGTGGATATTCCGCCGACACTATCGGCGTTTAATGTAGTTCATTGCTTGAAACAAATTTCTACTTATAGAATTTACAAAATACACAAATTAGAATTAAAAAAACATTTTTGGAAGGAAAATACTTTTTGGAGCAACGGTTATTTTGCTTGCTCGACAGGAAACGCTTCTATAGAAACGATACGAAAATATATTGAAACACAAGGGTAAAAATAATTCGCTTACATCCCACAGGCTAAAGCCATGTGGGTTTTACGCTCAGAAATATAAAAACACAAATGAAAGATTTTTTAGAAGACATACTAATAGATACATTCAGGGATGGCTGGGTAGGTCGTTTGTTTGGTATTATGTTTTGGTTTTTTGCCATTACATTAGTTGTTCTATTGGTTTGGCTATTTTCATGGCTAATTGATTCCTCGTTTTTACCTATAAAACAATCCGAAGGAACTGTAACCAGTAAAAATTATGTCGCAGCTCACACTTCGACCACATATATTATGAGTGGAAAAATAATGATACCTATAACCAACTATATTAGTGAATATTATGAAATAGAAATTACTATTAATGGTTTGAATGATTCGGTTTGTATTTCGCATGATGATTTTGAAGGAATCATAGTCGGTCAAAAACTCTGCTGTACATATACAAATGGTAGAATATTAAACTCACTTTACATTAAATCGTTTTGTGAAAAATAAAAATAATAATTCATTGCCAGTTCAAAAAGATGTTATATGTTTGTATAACAAAAGTTAGAAGCTAAAACAAACCTTAAAGACAAAAACATGACAAATGCAAAAACAGAATTACAGGGAATTTTAAAAGGTACTGCGAAAATTAAAGCAGCCTTAATTCATCGTGGCAATTACTACGGTGGCTTAGATGAAAGACCAACTTTTATTTTACCATTAAACTACTCCACGCAAAAACTAAATAAGTTTTTTGAGTCGTTAGACTTTAATTACGACGCTGGCTATGGTAGTCAAGAATTATACGGAACAGTTTGGCTTGAAGATGGCACTTGGCTGTCAAGAGGAGAGTATGATGGAAGCGAATGGTGGAAACATAATGTTTTGCCAGAAATACCAAATGAATTAACTAAATAAAATTAATAAAAAAACATTATGAAAACAGCAAAAGAATACAGAAAAGCATTTCCGAATAAAACGGACGACCAAATAATTTCAGCTCTTGGAAGCGAATTTAAAAGAAAGGTCGAAACAATCCATGAACTTTTAAAAGAAGTTGAACAGTTAAAGAAAAACAGAGCCAACTTTGATTCCATTTTAACTCAAGAAGAAATTGATGCGCCTAAATACACGGACTGGAGTAATGAAACTCTTGGAAGATGCGCAAGACACATTTCCTATAAGTTTGGCGGCTTGGATATCAATGGCTTTAAAGGCGTAATGACTACTGGAGCTGTTTTCCATTTAATAAGAACGGCTATTGATGTTGGTGCTTCTGAATTAAAACAAACTGCTTTTTGTTTTACTGTTCATAACGAGCCTCATGGAGATTGGGAAGTTATTGTTAGGAAAAAGAAATCTAAATCAATTAAAAATAAATAAAAAAATGGGAATGTACACAGAATTAATTTTCGGAGCATCATTGCACGAAAACACGCCAAGCGAAGTTATTGAAACTTTACGTTACATGATTGGCGACATCGAAAAACCTAAGAATCTTTTATTTGATTCCGAAAGAAACCCTTTACTTGGAAGTAGTTACTACTTTGGCGTTAATGAGCCAGTAAACAAAATGTGGTTTGATGACATTGATAAGTGCTGGCACATAAGCACGCGTTGTAATATAAAAAACTACGATCAAGATATCCAAAACTTTTTAAAATGGATTGAGCCACATATAGATTCTGGTAGCGGCAACAAAGATATGTATGCCATAGTTATTTATGAAGGCTCTTCGGAACCTAAAATATATTATAAAAACAATGACTAAAATATAAACCAATAAAAAACAAAAATCAGTATGGCAAACAATATCAAAAACAGAATCCAGATTATCGGAACACAGGAACAGATTAATGCGGTGGTTGAAAAATTCAGCACAACCTACGAAAGAAAACCAATGCGAAGCCACGATGGTTTGCTAACATATAAAACCAAAGAAGGTTCGTGTGGCTGGTTAAACGAAAAAACTGATGAATTCACTCAAAGGGTGGCGAACCTACAAAAAATAAGTAAGCCACTTCCAGTTGAAGAAGAAAAGCTTCCGCAAGGCATGGTTAAGTACAAATACGGAGCTATGAGTAGCCTGTATTCTTTGTTAGCTGAAAATAAGTTTACTGCTTATGTTACTATGGTTGCACACTATAATCGTAATGCTCATTTAATTTCAATAGAAAGCCCAGCTGAATGCGAAAAAGATTCTTGGATTAATCTTAGTGGGAAAATATCAGATAGGCTTGATGAGATTTTTGGAGGCAAGGATTCTTTTGATAAGTATGCGGAAGAAAATAAAGAAGCTATTAAGGCGTGTTACAAAACAATTAAACAAATCTGTTAGTATGAACGAAATAGTAGGGTATTGCGAGATAAGTAAAAACGCCACAACTTGCGCTGGCGCAACAAATCCAAGTGAATTTATAGGTAAGGTTTGTAGAGTCATGGAATTTGATAACTGGGGAGGAGTTTTAGTGCTTAATTCTGAAGCAACGGCTTTGGCTATGTTTGACAAAGAAGATGTTCTTAGAAGCTTTAAATGCAAGGTTTTTAATAATCAGTTTGTTATGCCTCCAAATTTAGATTTTATCGGTGAGGCTGCGTACGCTTCAAGGTGTATGAGTCGTAAAGGTGGCTACAATAATACGTTGATGCAAATGGTTATACAAGCCAGTTTAAGTAAGGGCGTGTTTACTGATAGCTTCTTATGGCAACTACAATAAACACTGGCATGTTAATATCTTTTTAATAACCTCATTGCGGGTTACAAAAAGTTGTTGTACGTTTGTGTAACAAAAAGTTAGTAGTTATAAATTTAAAAACAAAGACATGACAAGCAAAATCGAAAAACTTAAAACAGAAAAAGGTAAAAGCTATTGGAACAAAACTGGTGCTTACCAAAAAGAATGGGGTGCTAAATACGAAGCTCTTGTTCCAGATAGCGGAGAAGCTACTACAATTCACGGAGAACTAATTCGTGTAGCCAGTAGGTTATTTTATGACTTCTGTAATAACGGAAATTGTAATGTGCTTGACCATAAATACGAAATGGTTGCTTATGATTGTCATAATTGCCACAGAACAGGAATGGTTGACGATTACGATTTAGAAAGTGGTGATGAATTAGAAGAACAGATTGTTTGCGAAGAATGTGGTGGCAGCGGAGAAATAGAAGAGGAAGAACAAGGCGATGTATTTATTACTGAATTTTACGAAGAACTAATCGACTTCTTAGAAATGAACCTAACTAACAACGGCTGCATAGATAGACTTAAAAGTTTTCTTCTTGATAATTCTAATGGTTACAACAAATATAAATTCACAGACGAAGAAATGGCTATATACAACGATATATGTGATGAAGTGATGTATCAAGTATTGACTACAGAAAATATTAAACGTAATATTAAAAACTAAAATTATGGCATCAACAAAGTATATTGTTTGGTTTGGAATAGACGACAAGGAAACTCGCAAGAAAATTAAATTCAACCAAGTGTGGGTATCTTCAAAGGATATACAAAATGGCGTTAAAAAGGCAAAGAAGCTTTGTAGTCATCTAAGTTTTGAGCCGCACATATTAGGTATTTCTTTGTTTGAAAACCTTATACCTTATGGTCAGAAATCAAATTTTGCAAATAATACGTTTCATTAGACATGAAGACTAAGTATATTCGATACTCAAGAATAGTAAAGCATTTTGTTAAATTTGTTTTTACTTCTAATTTAACACACTGGCTCGAAATAAATCACTACTATTACATGAAGAAATTTACAATTAAATAATAATCATATGTGGACAAATAAAAACAATCATACGGTATTCTATATGTTAGGTGGAATATATTTAATAGAGTTGCTATTTGCGCGGCTTATTTTGAAAATGGATATTTGGTAAGTTTTAAAATTGATAAAGAAAAATTAAAGAAAATATGCGATAACTTTCTTAAGGAAAATTATTACAACTTTATTCTTTCGTATTTGGAACAAATTGAAAGAACTAAAATTACAGAAATAAACTGGAATAAGGAAGCTGATTCACAAAATGGCATTGTAGAATTACACAAAACAGGAAATATATCAATAAAATTAGATGAACAGTCATTTGATTTGTATATGAAAAATTACCTTAAATAAAAGCGGAAAAATAAAATTAATTTCATGAAGCAAAGCGAGTATAGTGTAGTGGTTAGGTTAAATATTCAACAGGCAACTTTGGCGCTTGTTAAGTCAAGAGGTCGGGTTGAAAATTTAGAAGGCAAGCGCATATATGACCGCGCCCTAAGAAGCGCCGTGGAAATGAATGAAGCGCTCTATTGGTTAGATAGAAGAAATGGCGTAATAGCTAAACTTGTTTGGTGATGAAATTGGATTTAAAAATAGCTAAGCTGGCCAAGCAGACTTTAACCGATGACTTTGATTCAAGGGACAATGATACTGTTCTAATGATTGCTGTTTGGAAATCACAAGGACTGTATAAGGAAACGCGCTTTAGTGCATTTGGAAATAAGTTGCTGAACAAAACTTTAGCTCTACCAAAAAATATCGAACGCACGCGGCAGCTGCTTCAAGAAAAAATATTCTGATTTGCGCGGCGAGTTATATGAAGTAAGGCACAGGCAAGAGTCAAAAGAAAATAAAGACCAACTGAAATTTGAATTCGAAGAAGATATTTAATTAACAACAGCATGTTAATAACTTGATTAAATTTTATTTGCAAGTAAGAAAAGTTGTAGTACATTTGTGTAACAAACGTTATAAGTTAAACCATAAAAAAGACAAACAAATGAAGGCAAAATTATTTCAATCAGTAACATTCGACCAATGTAGTAACAGCGTATTGCTTGCAACCGAATACAACAAAAAAGAAAACGTAACCAGTGTTTTTGAACCAGTGTTATTTACTAATGCAGTCATCAATGAAGTTGGTACGCTGCCGTTCGCTAAAGATGCCGTTGTTATAATGGCTCTTATTGCAGCCGAGTACGGTTTAAAAATGTACAAACAAAAAGATTTTGATATTATTAAAAAGATATACCATAACTCCATTAAATTCAATTAAGCCATGATAACCAACTTTGAAAAAATAACCGCTGATTTAACGGAAGATGAGTTAGCTATAAAAGAAGATGTGCTCGATGCAATTAAGCACGCTTTACCTATTGGAAAAAAACTAAAAAGCGATGCCTTGGAATATGCGATAGAATACTATCTAAATGTCAGATGCAGTAAGAAAATACAATTCACTTCTACGCGTTTACGCAAGTGGGTAAACTACTTTAGAAGCTGTGGCATACTTGCTATATTGGCTACCTCTAAAGGGTACTACATAAGTAACGATCCGGAAGAAATAATGTCTCAAATAGATAGCTTAGAAGAACGCGCAAGGTCTATTCAAACGGCTGCAACTGGTTTAAGAATTTTGCATAGTCAATTATAAACTAAAAAAATAAGCATGAAAAAACAAACAGGAATATCGGCTGAAACAATAAAGAAGCATGAAATTGTATTAAACAAAATACAGGATGAAATAATCAAAACGGGGGGGTACTTGGTTCTCCATTCATAAGAAACATAAGCAAAGAACATAAGGTTGTTTCTGCTGAATTATTTTATGCTTGCAGGGCTGGCGTTTTTATAAAAACAGGGCGCTCAAAATATAAGTGTGTTTTTGAAAAAATTGAACCAATACATGCAAGGAAAACTATTTTAGCGGCTAAAGAATATAACAAGCTACACCCAGAAAAATCAAAAAAAGAAAAAATGAATGCTGTTGAAACTAAAGAAACCGAAAAATCAAAAGAAGAAGAAACTAAGGATCCTTTGCAATGGAAAGAACAAAAACCAAAAACAACCATAATAGTCAAGAGATACTTTTGGGGCTTATTTAAAATAACTAAAACCATAACTTCAAAATAGTATGAAAAAAGTAAAATTTAGTGATATACCTATTGGCGGCAAATTCAACAAGTGTACATCTTGTAATTCTGAAGCTTTCTCTGAAATGATTTGTGTTAAGGTTGACGGCGAACGATATTCGCTTCTGAATCAAGAAAGACTTTGGAAGTCAGATAAAAACAAGGAATACATTTTAATTAAATAATTATGACAAAAGAAAAACAAATCAAGAAGCAAAGAGCTAAAGTAATTGGCGCTAACAACAATGTATTTAATTTGTTGAGTATCTGTAAAGATGCTTTGGAAAAGGCTGGATTAAATGACAAAGCCACTGAATTGGCTGAAAAAGTAATGGATTCAGGCAGCTATAAGGAAGCTATTGTAATAATGAGTAAGTATTGCGAACTATGTTAAACCAAAATATAAAATAAATAATTATGGAAAAACTTTTTAATGATAGCGAGGTGTTTCAAAACGAACGCCCAACAAAAGCAACCGAAGAACAACTAAACAATTATCTGACCGAATTCGCGCAGGCAATTATAGATAGCGGCGCAAGTAGTTCAAGTATAAAAAATATAATTGAGGATTTACAAGATATAAGTCACGATAGTAATGGATATGAAATAGCTAAACAGCTTGAAGATTATAGTAAAAAAGCAACCTATTTAATAGATTCGACGTTTGTAGAATTCTTAGATACCTTTGATAGTGGTAAAGATGACTTGGTTCGTGAAAATGTTTCCGCTTGGGTACTTGCTCATGATATTAAGCCAAAATTAGTAAAAGGTCAGAAATTCATCATTAAAGAGCCACTATATTACAAACACGATATTACGAAACCTTTTTACATAACTGGGTTTCATGAAAGCCAAGGAAAGTATCTATACAGCACGAATAAAGAAATGCAGGGAGGTACATGGATGTCTTACGAAACATTAGAGAACGAAAACATTTGCACCCTAATAAATTAAGCCATGAAAATGACACCTAAAAATAAAAAAGTTTACGTTGTGTTGCGCGCCGAAATTTTAAAGCACTTTCATGACACAAATAACGCTGGTGCTTTTAACGAAGACGGATATCCAATTAACGAAGCTATTAAGATAGCTAAAAGTCAACTTGAAGCAGACTTAAAATTCGGCGAACTTCGATTAACTTTTGAAGATATGTTGCTTAATTCAGTTGAACAATGTCAAATAATTTTGAAATCTAACTTAGCGGCAAGGTTTAAAAAAGTTGTAGCATTTAATGATCTATTAACCCTATAAAACAAACACAATGAATAAAGAAATTCAAGATTTATTAGATGAGTACGACCCAATTGGAGATACTAAAATTGAAAAATTAGTAAGGCTAATAAACATTTGGCGTACAGAAGGGCATATCGCAATTAGTGAATCGTACCGTGAGCCTGAATTAGATTTAATTTTAAGCTCAATAATAGACGTTTCTCTATCCTTTCAATTAGGGAAAGTACCGACAGAAAATGAGTGCTTGAGACAAATCGAAATTATATGCGATGATTTTTCAGGAATGCCGAATGCGAGAAATTTAGCAATAGCAAAATACTTTCATTCTTTTTTATCCTCTCCCTCATCAACTGTTTTACCTACAATTAAGGAAGATAAGATAGAAACAGGATGGATAAGTGTAGAAGAAAGATTGCCTTTGTGTTATCAAACAGGGAATTTTGACGGCAAAAAAAGCAATTATGTTTTAGCTGAAGATATAAAAGGTATTCCGTATGTAGCTGTTTTGTATTCGGGGATTATTGATGGGGTGGAATTTAACGACTTTTATACTTCAGATGATTTTTCTTTAAAAGATGTTATTAAGTGGAAACCTATTAATTAAAACCCCTGAAACTAAAATGTAAACAACCTTAATTTAAACTTAAAAATTATAATATGAAAAAGGCAAAATGTGTATGCGATTTATTCTTTGTGAAGGAATTTAATTATCACGACAATGGTTGTAAGTTATTTTCAAAAGTAATTATTAATACAGGTAAAAAAGTTTTACCTCAATCACCTATTAACAAACAATAAGATGAAACACGAAATAAGTGTATTAAGCCAAAACGGAACATACATTAAAAGCTATGAAAGTAATATCGTTCCCATAATTGGAGACGAGGTAACTATTTGTGATAATAATGTAACAGATACATACAAAGTAATTAGGCGGTGTTTTCCAACTGAAACAGGAAACCATAGGGTGCTAATTTTTGTAGAAAAATGTAACCCAATTAACTAATACAAACCAACCAATGAAAAAACAAAAAGTAAGTACATTATCTGATTTATTGGATGAACAGATAGGTAAAAAAGGAACACAAAAAAAGGAATAAATTTGAAAAAGACTTGGATGTTTTGGTACTAAAAACAAGTATTAAGACTGCTAAAAAAGATAAAAAATGATAACTAACAAAAATTAATATGAGAACAAAACTTTGGATTAAATATTATTTGTCGTGCGCCCACATGATAAAAACAGGATTTTATATTCCTGACTATGAAAATTATACAATTAAACAACTTTTAAAAGAGCTTATATGAGTTATACCGCTATCATACTCCCCGAAGGAGAAAAAGAGATAAAGGTTTTGTTTAATTCTGAACCGAAGCCTGAATATACAACATCAAGAGACTATCCGTCTGCATTGGAATATTGGCAATCCAAGTCCAAACTAATAGACTTCTATTCGATGGAAGAAAGAGATAAGGTTATGAACCACATAAAAGGTAGCTTGTCGTTGGAAAAAGCAATGGAAACAGTGAAAGAAGCAACAAGATTAATCGGCAAAGGGTTGGAAGTTGATTGTATTGAGATAAAAGACATTCCTTGTATCTGCGAAGATTTCCAAACATTATATCAAAAACAAGCCTTTTTCAAGTCAGCCCCCAAAGAAGAAACAGTGAGTGAAGAAAGACTTTATACTAAACAGGATATGTTAAACTTTTTAGACCACGTTGCAGGTATCTATAAGCCAATATCTCAGTCGGGCGAAATAATATACTGGACTAAAAGCTACAACGACAAGAAAGCTAATCGGTACTCTACAAATGATTTATTAACTGAATTTGATAAACTATAATTTAATACAAAATAATTGTTTTCTATTAAATTAATTATTATCTTTGAATTTTTATGATAAAAGCTTATAAATATAGATTGTATCCAACCGAACAACAAGCCGTGCTTATTGATAAGCATATCGGCTGTTGCAGATTTATATACAACCTTGCTTTGGAAACGAAAAATATGTCTTTCTCCTCAAATAGAAAAAATCTTTCTGTTTTTGAATTAATGCGCCAAACAACGCAGCTAAAAAATGATTTGGTTTGGCTTAAAGAAGTTGATAGTCAGTCTCTACAACAATCTTTGTTGGATTTGGATAGATCTTTTACAAATTTCTTTAAAGGTTATTCAGAATTTCCAAAATTTAAAAGCAAGAAAAACAATAATACATTTAGAAATCCACATGGTAATTTTGTTACAATTAAAAACGGGTTGTTAATACAGCCAAAATTTAGAAAAGGAATAAAAATAGTCGTTGATAGACCTCATAAAGGCGAAATAAGAAGCACTACAATAAGCAGAACCCCAACAGGTAAATATTTCGTTTCAGTTTTATGTGACACCAAACAAAGTTTACCCTCAAAGGCAAAAGTAACCGACAAAACATCTGTAGGTATTGACTTAGGTATTAAATCATACATAGTAACAAGCGATGGTGTTGTAGTTGACAATCCAAAGCATTTAAAGGCATCTGCCGCAAGATTAAAGGTTTTACAACGCAGGGCATCAAAAAAGAAAAAAGGAAGTAAAAATTCAAAAAAATCATATTACAGAATATCACTATTACATGAAAAAGTAGCGAACCAACGTAAAGACTTTTTACAAAAACTATCTTCAGAACTCATACGTGATAACCAAACATTGTGTTTAGAAGATTTGAATATATCCGGTATGGTTAAGAACCACAAATTAGCAGGTAGTATATCGGATGCAGGATGGGGGATGTTTGTACAAATGTGTAAGTATAAAGCTGAATGGTACGGCAAAAATATTTTACAAATACCAACATTCGAGCCATCAACTAAGATATGCAGCAATTGCGGAGCAACAAACCACAGCCTAACATTAGCAGACAGGGAATGGACTTGTGTTTGTGGCTCAAAACATGACCGAGATATAAATGCAGCAATCAACATTAAGAATTACTGTTTAAAAAATTCATCGCTGGGCAAGCGAAGTGCGCCTTTGGAGATGTTGGCAATAGCCAAATCTATGAAGAAGGAAGTTAGTAATAACAAATCATTATAACCAATATGACTAAAGAAATATTTTACAAAAAATTATCTACTGTATTAAATCCGGAAAACGAAGGATATTACCATACAGATAAAGTAGGATTATATTATAAACATGATAGAAATGGGTTTTGGACTACTCATGAAAATAGAAATAGCGAGGAATATCCTAAATTTTGGTTTGAACCTCAGGAATGTAAAATTGAATCTCTAAAGGATGAAATGAAACAAAATGCTATTGAGTTACTAATATATATTAAAGAAAATAAAATAAGTCAATATGCAGACGGTAAATTCTATCAATCATACTCTACTGAACACACAAACAAGTTAATTATGGTGGCTAATAACGAAAAAGAAATGTCCGACCTATTTGATAACCATAAACAAAAGAAAGCATGAGCAAGGAAATAAAAAAACAAGTAAATGAAATAATATCTAATTGTGCGGGGTATTCATTTATGGGTAAAGATTATGTAGATAGCTTTGATTTAGAAAAAGCTTTAACAAAGCATCTATCCCAACTAACAACTAAAGAACCAGAAACAATAAGCTCTCATTTTAATATTAAAGTAGCTGAACAATATTTAGCTGATAAAGACGGTAGAATTTTGGAATTAGAAGGTAGGTTAACTGAAAAGGAAAAGCAACTAAAAGAAGCTATCGACCTATTAACCAAAATGGATTTTATGTTTTATCCGATAACCGATAGTAGGCAAGAAATAGAACAAGACGAATTAAAATCAACAGTGGCGAATTTTCTCTCATCAATTAATAGAGGATTTTAGAAATATTAAAGGGTATGTGTAAATAAACTAAAAATATGTGAATTATGTTGGAAATACTAATTAAAGCCGAGTGGTTTGATAGGTTTAATTCTAAATTATACTTAGCTGTTGTTGAAGCCAAGATTATTTCTGAAAGGAATTTACAGACTAAAAAATACACTAACCTTTTGGCGACACAAAATGAATTAAATTGCGCACAAAACAGAAAAGGAGGGTAAATTATGATGACAGAAGAAGACATTCAAGAAAGAAACAATCAACTTATAGCACTTATTAGAGAGCTTAATTTAGGTATTCATGTTGTGGATTTACCACATAAGCCTAAATTACTTAGTTCTGACTACCAATGGAAACTTAATGGATACGTTAAAAACTTTCATTTATTTCTCAAAACAGACGAAACAGAAAATGTTTTCTTAGACATAAGGCTTAAGCCTATCGAAAAAATGAACATAGAAGAGATTAGGAGCTCTTTTCTTGATTGGATGGTGAATTATACTCACGATAGGATTTACACTGTCTCTAATGATTGTGGTTTGTTTGTAACTGGTTTTAATTTTCACAATAAATTATTGAAATCTAATCCATACCCTGTTTTTGCTAAATATGACCCACATATTTATTATGATATCGAAAAAGCCAACTCAGTTGTCAATAAATTTGATCAATACGAATTAGAAGTTAATTGAAAATGGAAACAACAAATGCGGAAAGATTCTATTTGTTTAAAAGAAAATGATTAAAGAACAGCGAGAATGTGCAATTCCAAACAGTTCCGAGAAACGAAAAATCAACCAATATTTGGATTAGTTTAACTTCAGTGATATATTTTCCTAACATTGGGCTGTACGCAACTATACTGGCGCACAAAAATATTATCATTAAGCTTTTACACAAATGCCAAAAATCAGTTAAAAATACTGGCAAATCCAAAAGATTGAAAAACCATTTACGTATTCCATTTTCAACAACCCTGCCTATATATTTATTTTTCCAGCTTATACTTGCGTCAAAATACCAAGCATTATTAAATTTTGTAAATATTGAATTACTGTAATGGAATTCGGTTGTATCCATACAAGCATTGAACATAGCTGCTAAAGCAATCAAAATTAAGCTAATCATTTCTGGCTATTTTTTGTTAACCAGTCGCCAATAAGTACAACGGCTACCGCAAATAAACTAAATCCAAGCATAAACCAAAATCCGCACACGCTAACAAAATCATTTTTTGTGCAAATAGCGCCTACGCCTATTAGTATAAATAAAGCAACACAAACGTAATATTTGTTGTTCAGTGTATTCTCCCAAAATAATTTTAAATTTTCTTTCATTTTTCGTTTATTTTAATTTCCACAAAATTATTACCCAAGAAACAGAAACAACGAATCCGCCTAATGATACAGCCGAAAGTCTTTTTAAGCGCGTATTTGATTGCGTTAACTTGGAAACTTGTTTGCAGCGCATTACATTTGTTTCTGACAATAAACTTATTTGACCGCTATCTACTTTCATCGCAGATTTATAGTCGCCTATTGCCATTTTATAGTCATTTATGGCTCTTAGGTAATTTGCGGTGTCTTTTCTTAATCCGTCGGCAGCAATGTGTTCTTTAGCATAAAAAACAGCTTCTGAATCAGATATATCTATAAACGAATCTACTTTTAAACTACTTGTTTTTACTTGCCCTGTACACTGAATCCACATAAAGCTGCAAAGCATTATGAGAAAGGCTTTTAACGTATTTTGCATCCTTTTTGGTTTTATTTTTATTTAATTGAATACTATCTAATCTTGTATTGGCATCATTTATTCTTTGGTTGGCATCATTTATTTCTTCTGATTTCAGAATATTTGTAGAGTCCATATATCTTTTCATTTTGTATTCAAGAGCATCAATAGTTTCTTTCCTACGAACATCTACAATCCAAAAAGCTACACAGGTTGCAACAATTAATACTGCTAAAAAAATTAAATCTCTGCTACGTGTTTTTATCCACTCCATTTTGATCGCTATTACTTGGTTGATTATTTAATTTATCAAATCTTTTTTCTTTTGCCACTTCGTTTAAATGATAACCAGCGGCGGCAAAAAGTAAAGCTACGTGCGCCAAAACTTCGCTACTCTGAATTGTGTTTCTGTGTACAAATACAAACATTAAATCGACTCCTATAGCTGATAAAAAAGCTATTTCGGTATTTATTCTTTTTATACTAAATAAACTCGGCTTGTTTGAAAATACCTTTATTAGTTCTGTTATTCCGTGCTTTATGTTTCCCCAGCCAAAAAAATAATTTTCTCCCATTTATTAAAATTTAGATTTAACTTTATTTAATTCATCTTTTAATTCCAATAACATTTTTTCTTTTTCTTGTTTGGCAATACTTTCAACTGAATTTATTTTCAAAACCAATTTACTTGTTGCTGCTTTTAATTCATTAATTATTTTTTTATGGTAAATTAAGGCAGCTATTCCACTACCAAAGTATTTTATTATGTCAAATATTATTTCTAATACAAGTTTCATTTTTTATTTATTTCGCAGGTTTTTAAAGGGTAAGTATCTGGTAAGTTACATAAATATCGAATGTACCTGTTCCAAGTGAAACTGGGTCTGATTGATCGAATTTAATATACAACGGCGCATTTTCTATTAAATTTGAATTTGCCGCTAAACCATCGTCGTATCCAGTTAAAAAAGTTGTACTAACATCGTTATTTAAAGCGACATTATTTATTAATTGGTATGTTGGGTTTGAATTAGAACTACTTATACTGTTTGTTATAATTAAATTGCTACCCGAAGCACCCCATCCACCGCTTACATAATTATATCTAACATCGAATCCAACAGCTTTTTGGGCAAAACCAATTCCAGGAGCAGTAACAGCTAAAAACGGAGAAGAATACAGTGTTTTTATTTGAGCAGGAGTTAGAGTGATTTTTTTAGTTATAAACCCTTGCGAAACGGCTATTCCGCTTCCAGTTGCTAACCATTCTTTGTTTCCGGCTACACAAAAAACAAGTGATCCGTTTGCTACATTTATAGCTACCGAAGTTGAACCATTAATTTTGCCATTTCCGGAAGCCTGTATGGTAATGTTATTTGTATCGGCTTTTCCGCCAGCGTCATTAACATAAACATTTCTAAGGTTTAATTTTAAACCACTTTTTGAAATGTCTTGTATCTGCAATGTAATTGCGCCGTTTGTTGTGTCGCAATTAATTACATCATCACTATCTCTAATGACGTATATTCCACCAGCACTGATGTGCCTTACATTTAAACCTTCGCTGTTATTTGAACTCATTTTTTATTTTTTAAATGCAAGTTGATCTATTCTTTTTGATTCTTCTGGAAGTATGGCTTCTTTGTTTATGTATTCCATGTAGAATGATGTTTTTTCGCCTCTATAACCTCGTATGTTTTCAATTTTAAGATTAGTTATTTTTTCAAACTCTCTTTGGCTGTCTCCTAATTTTTGTATTTCCATTTTCAGGTCGTACCACTGCCCAAGAACAAGTGCTACGAATCCTGAAAATTTAACAATATCGGAAACAGAAAACATTACTTTTTTTTCATCGAACACTTCTTTATTTTCTTCACTCATTTTTTGTAAAATATTTAGGTTTATGCCTACATGATTTTACTCTTCGTCCTTACCTTCAAGAATCTCCTTTAAACTTATTGGTCTAATTTTTACTGGCTTGTTATTTTCATCAAGTTTGTAAATAAAAAACGCTGGCTCAAATTTCTTTCCCGCTGTTATCATAACAAAGAGCTTGTCGTGACTACATCCTAATTCTTCGCTTATGCTTTCTAAAGAATCTTGAACAGTGTCGTGTACAATTTTTTCTTTATCAAACAATTTATCTAATCCAAACATACTTATTTATTTTTAAATTACTATTTATATTTTTTTTAATTAATCTCGTTTCCAAGAATAGATTCTTGTTTGGTTATTGCACCCAATTCTACAACTTCAGCCTGTTGTTCACCCATTGAATCTAAACCTAAAAAAGAATTGAAATAATCTTGTGTTCCTTGTGGCAATAAATTAACTTGTTCTGCGGTTAAAAACACTTCAACTTCAACCTCTTGATTCAAAAGTTCTTTTGTTTTTATAGACAACTCCTTTAAGGCTTCTTTGGTGAATAAATATTCACCTTTTTCACCTTTCATTACATTGTTTTTTTCATCAACAGAACAATATTCTATTTGATTGTTTTCTATGGAAGCATTGTAATCTTCGAGCGCGGAAGAAAAAACTTTTGCTTGTTTCGTTAGAATTTTTGCGCCTTTGTTTTCTGAAGAAACAGACAATACTGCATTTGTGTTGTTGATAAAAGAAATTAAATCCTTGTTTGTTTTTTTTACTCTCATTTTTATTTATTTTTTGGTTTATACATAATTGCAAATATATCAAATTAATTTTCTAATGCCTAAAAAAATATGCGTTATTCATTATTTTTTAACTACCCGCTTACTATGTTAGTAAGCCGTAGTTTTTCATAGCCTGAACTACTTGCCCAATTGAGTATCCGCCAAAAGTATCGTTACTCAATACCGCTGTTCCACCAACAGAAGCATATGTAGCGGCAGCCACGCCAGTAGTTATTTTTATTATTGCCGCTGTTCCATAAAAACCAATTTTACTTCCAGAAGAAGCTATGTTTATGGTGCTAACAAAAGCCCCTGTAGCTAAGTTTATGGTTGATATTGCCCCAGTACCCATGTTAACCGTTTTACCAGTTGTCGCTGTGCCAGTAGCTATATTTACCGTATCTGTACCAGTTGTATTGCCAGAACCTATGTTAACTATTTGACCAACGCCAGCAGAAGAACCAAATGTAATTGTACCAGTCTGTGAGGTTCCGCCAATTGTTATTGTTCCTGTTGTCATTGCTGTAGCCATAGTTATTGAGCCAGCTGTCTGCGTTGTGCCTATAGAAATTACGTTTGCTGCCGAACCAGTCCCTAAGTTGACTGTTTTAACACCTGTTCCGCCAGTTCCTAAATTTATAGTTTGCGCGCCAGTGCCAACACCAATAGATATAGTTCCTGTTTGAAGACCTGTTCCACCTATATTTATTGTTCCAGTGGTCATTGCCGCCCCTATATTAACTATGGAAGAAGTGCTTACGTTTCCTATGTTAACGGTCGTGGTTCCTGCTCCATTTCCAATTAAAACCGAGTTAGTTCCGGAAGAAGAACCTAAAACCAAGTTACCAGTTTGAGCTGTTCCGCCTATTGTTATAGTTCCAGTTGTGGTTGCAGCTGCTATATTATAAGTAGAAGTAGCTGCGCCGTTTAAAGCGAAGTTACCAGTACCCACGTTCATAACTATACCAGTTGTTGAGTTGGTGTTACCTATATTTATAGTGTTTACGCCTGCGGTACTATTGCCTATGTTTATAGTTAATGTTGAAGCCGTAGAACCTGTATTCCCTAATGTAATTGTTTTGTTTGCTGCGTCATTACCCAAACTTATCGCTCCTGTTCCAGTTGCTAAAGTAAATATTCCATTTGTCGTGGTATATGTTGTTCCAGCTGTTCCAGTGTTTATATTGACCGCAGTTGCCCCAGTTATATTCCCTAACGTTATTGTTTTAGCATTTGCATCGGTTCCAAGTTGCAAAGTTCCGGTTCCAGTCTGTATAGATATGGCTGAATTTAAAGAAGTCGAACCCAGTGTTAACCCCCCAGCAGCAGTTGTGTTTATTATAGTTGAACCCAAAGCGCCAACAGCAAACGGAGCTAATGTTGAAGTAGCTATAGTGCTTATTTGATGTAAATACCCTGTTCCACTGGAAGCTACGTTTTCCGTTATCAAATACCCTGTAACGGAAGCCCCTGTTATTGACCAGTTCCAAGCCTGAGCATTGTTTCCATTATTTACAGAATTAGTTGCGACGGCAGCGGTTAATGCACTTAAAGAACTTGCAGCGGTTATTGTGATATTTGCAGAACCGTCAAAAGAAACTCCGTTTATTGTTCTTGCTGTTTGTAAGGTAGTTGCCGTAGTTGCATTGCCTGTCAAAGCACCTGTAAAGCCAGTTGAAGAAACAGATGTTAACCCGCTTAATGTTGTGGCTAAGGCAATTGTTACGGCGGTAGAACCATTAAAAGAAGTTCCCGTCAAGTTTGAACCTATTGTTAGCGCGTTTGTTGTACTTGCTGTAATTGTTCCGCTTGCGCCTAAAGCAATAGCTGTTCCATTCACTGTTATTGAGCTGTTGGCTAAATAAGTATTTGTTATTGCCGAACCATTCCAAACACCAGTTGTTATAGCTCCGGAAGTTCCTATTACCAAAGCATCGGTTGCGCCACTATTAATAACAAACCTTATGGCATTAGATGTAGTGGTTCCAATAACTAAATCACCAGTTGTAGAAGTTAAATAAACCGCATTAGGTAAATTAAAAGAACCAGTTCCTGTAAAACCAGAACTATTCATTCCTAAATTTCCATAATAAGTTGTGGAAGTGCCTAAGTTATTACTAACAACAAAATCAGTAGAAGCGATTGCTCCAGAATTTGTGTTCTGACTTATGTATTGATAGTATGTGTTTACACTACTTTGAGTTGAAACAACTATATTTGTATCTATATAAGAAAGTGTTCCAGTTGTTAATGTTCCTGTGAAGATTGGGTTGTTTGATGATAAGTATGCACTTGTATTTGTAGTGCTACCATCTGCCATTAATATTTGGGTAGATGTGCCGCCTGACTTAATTAAAGAAGTGGCGGTTAGCGGAAATAAAGATGTAACAGTTCCTGCATTACCGTCTAAACTTAAAAATTTAGTTTGTGTCCAACTTGAAGCCCGTCCTACATAGAAGTCTAATGTAGAATAACCCGTTTGCAATGTTTCCGTTATAGAAGATGTTACTATTCCACTATAATAATTATTTGCATGTGTGAAATTTAAAACTGATGTTGTACCTGCGCTTCCGGCACTATTCCAAAGATTTAAGCCAGTACCTATTGTATTTGTTGTGCCTGTTAGATTTACGTTTCCAGTTGTAGTTAATAGTCCGGAAATATTTGTCGTGCTTAAAGAAGATGTACCTATAGTAGTTAAGTTTCCACCAAAATAAACTGGATTTGAAACAGCATAAAATGCCCAATTATTTGTTGCTCTTCCTAAAGAAGGCACGTAATGAGCATATTGATTTGTGATTGAACCTGTTCCACCTGCATCAAAAATATATGTTCCATAAGAATTGGTTAGGGATGCTCCTGCAGATACAGTTGGTATATGTACGAATCCATATAAGGTAGAAAGTAAGCCAGTTCCATTGTGTACCCATTGTGTTTGAAAACTTGCATGATGATTGTAATTGAATGAGCCAATTATTTGTCCGTTATCGGTAAAAGCATTATTGGCATACCCATTTGCGGAACGATTAAATATAGTGGCGTCAACAAACGAATGTGCATTGGATGAGATTGAGGCATCGGTAGTTCTTGCTATTGTTAGTATTGGGTCAAAATCAGTATTATAAGTTCCTCCTGGAGTTATAGAGGTTGTTAAGTTTAATACATTTGATGCGTAGGTTAAATTTGAACTTCCTGAAATAGTGTTCGAGCCCGATCCAACTCCTATTTGGTTAGCTGATATACTTATTGAAGCCGAGATATTGCCATTCAATTTTTGGATTGCAGTAAGAACCGAATCCGAAGAAGTAATTGTTCCGGAGCCACTAACATACCCAGTTAAAATGGAATTTATTGAACGTGAATTTGTAAAATATAAATTCGTGTTTTCAGTAACTTGAGATGTATTATAGTCCCCAGAAACAGCAATAACAACTCCAGTCCTACCAAAAACAGAAGAAACAGCTCCTCCGCCAGAACCGTTTGCGGCAGCGGTTACTCTACCCCAAGCGTCTATAGTTATATTTGCATTTGTGTATGAACCAGCTGTTACCGCGGTTGTATTAAGCGAAACAACTGGGTTCGCACCAGCCGTAACAGATATTGGAGCCGTTCCGGTAACAGAAGAAACTCCTCCGCCTCCTCCGCCAGTATTGTTATAATTTGTTAGCTGTGTTTGTAAATCAAATATGCTTGTACTTGTTGGTGTGGATATTAAACCATAAAACAATTCTATTTGCTGTATTTTTTCTTCGTCAAATATCCATAATGCTTGGCTATTTTGAGTAACATTTACATTTATAGGTTTTAATATATTTATAACCGTTTGCCCACTCAAAGATATATTTATGTATGTTGTTTGATCTGTTATTACGTACCCCATTTTTTATTTTTTTAAAGATTATTATAAGCCATTAATATGTTTTGAAGGTTTCTTATATCTGTGCTTATTGGCATTTGTATTGTAGAATAATTTAAACTTATTCTTTGGTTTCCAGTTACGTCAAAAATAAAAACACTTGTTCCTTTGTTTCTTATATCAACATTAAATGGCTTATTTATATTTATAACGGTTTGTCCGTTATTTGAAATGTTTAAATATTTTGAATTGTTTGTTAATATGAATCCAGCCATTTTTTTATTTTTTTACGCAATTTGATTAGAAGAACTGCCGTTCTTTTTTGACATTAAATCTTTCAATGAAGATGTGAATGTATATGGAATGTTAACTGTAAAAAACCACAATTTAACTTTCAATTTTATGTCTACTTTTACTATTATTTGATCACTATTAGCCGCTATAGTCAGCACGCTTTTTCCAAGTTTTTGATAAACATCTTGCGGGTTAAATACCACGTTTAAACCCATTAAGTTTGTTTGTCCCGCAAGTATTAAAACAGGCGAATTGTTTTCTATTTTTGTTACAAACGTATTATTGATGTACACGTTGTAAATTTGCGAAAGAATGTTAAATGTAACATTACTATTATTGGTTACATTTAGATATATATTGAAATCCAAATTACTGAAACCAATTTTATTCAAAGAAAACCCTTTTAGCTTAATAGCATAATTCATCATTTTCTTGTACTGTAAATATGCAATAGCCCCAGTAATGGTTACTAAACCTATGGCTCCAGCTACAGCGTATTTTGTTATATTAGCTTTATTTGCTTTCATCTAAATTATTTTGGTCAATATAACTCCAGTAATAATGCCAAGCGCAAAACAAATAAATAAATCTTGTTCTTTGGATAAATTTTTTGTTGTTGGTTTTTCTGCGAATTGTTTTGCCCCAGAAACTATTTCTTTTCCTGATTCTTTTGTTTGTTGAACAATTTTTTTACCAATATCTTCTACTCCTTGTAAAGTTATTATTTGCATTTTATATTTTAATTTTACTTTTTAATGAACTTATTTTATCTGAAATCACAGCCGTTAATCCAAGCACCCCCAAAACTATAACAGTTGCCCTAAGTATGCCTATTATTTCAAGTCTTTTTACTTGTTTTTCAAGGCGCTCTATTCTTTGTTCGTCGGTTAACTGCTGTAGTTTTTTTTCGCTTTCGAGCATTTTATTTCTTTTTGTTTTTCATTTTTTTTACCACAATTATTGTGATAACGGTAAGCAATGCCGTCACTCCTAATGCGATCCCAACTTTAGCCTCCGTACTTAGACCTTTTTTAGTATTCACACCTGTTGGACTTGCCGCTAAAGCCTGCAAAGCTTGTGCTTGAGCCACATCTCCAGATTGGTCATTCAAAGAAGTTGCTGCTGCGTTAGCTGCTTTTGCTTGTATTAACTTTGCATCCGCTTCGGTTTGTTTGCGTTTATTTTTTGCTGCTGAATCTATGGCTTTTTGCTTTTTGCTTTTTCCCCAGCCGAATAAATTTGAATGCGCTTCGCTTAAAGAAGCCCTGCGTTCTCTTTCTTTTTGGTCAAAGATTGTTCCTTCCCCAAACATGTCTTCTGCTCCAGTTGCATCGGAATACATTTTACTTCTAAATTCGTCTTCTTCGTTTTTACCTATTTTACCAGCACCATCTTCTCCGCCGCTTGCTGGGTAAAAATTTTCGTCGTCAAAGCTGTTCCCAACATCTGCTGAAGCGTTTTTAGCTTCAAACACTTCTACCTCGCCAGTTCCGCTTGCACCGTGATGAGCTTCCATTATATCTCTATCAATAACTTCTCCGTCCAAATTATTAAAATTTCGTTTTGATCTGATTTTTTTTACTGCTTTTTTCATTTTTGTTTAAGCTAAATTGTTATTGAATTTTTGAAGATTAGCTATTCTATTTTTCCAGCCTTGTAAAAATTTTACATTTGTTGGATGAAGCATTACGCATTGGTCGTAATACCATAATCTTTTTTGCACTATATCATTATATAACTCTTCTTCAGGAACGGTATTTATTACACCAATTGTTGCGTTACCAAAATTACCGTCAACAACTAAATTTGCGCCAAAAGCATGAACAAGGATATCTTGGACATCCGCCTCGGGGTAGTGCTGACCACTATTATATATCCAATCCACGAGCATATTGGAAATACGTTGCGATTGAATTAAATCTGCACAAGCTGCGTCCCAATAAAATTTCTTAAAAATAAAATTCCAATCGGCTTGATCCATATTCATAAACCTATCGTGCGTATCGCCAAAAACGGTTTTCCAAGTTCTATATAAAACACCTTTGTTGGTTTCTCCACCTTGATCTATTGGGTCATTTACATATCCGCCTTCTGCAGAAAGAATAAAAGGTATTATTTTTTTGTAGTCTGCCATTTTCTTACGCTGCTTTTTTGGTTTTACTGAATACTAAATATAAAGTTACAATAACTGCTGCCGTTGCCGCAATAGTTATATAAGGGTGTTTTTTTGCTTCGCTAACAGCCGCCTTTGCTTCGTCAACAGTTTTACCCATTAAGCTCTTTGCTAAAGCGGTTAATTGGTTTAATCTACTTGTCCATCCAACTCCGTATGTCGCAAACAGAGTGCCGCCCTTCATTGATTTCAAAGAAGCTAATCTTTGTGCCGAAAGCTTATCTATAACTTCTTGTTCGTTTTTAGCTGTTAGATCATTTAGCGCTTTGTTTTGAGAGGTTGAATCATTTGCAGAAATGCCATAATTTGTTTGTAGGAAATTCTTTAAAAATGATACAGGGTAAGCGGTTCCAGAACCCCAAGAAAAATCCGAAAGGAGGTAGGCAACTCCATTGCTATTTACATCGTCTAATTTAATAGGATCCCAATATCCGTGCTTAAAAATTTTTATCCACACATTATCTGGCATAGAAATAAATGTTTGGCAGTCTGGGGTGTATCCTAAACTTGGGGCAAGGGCAACAAAAGTACTCCAAGTTACGCCTTTTGATGTGTGTGGGGGAAGTCCATTTTTTAAAGGAGCGCAAGGAGAAGGATATTTTGAAGCAGGATCTTTTGGATCACTCGTTAATCCCCCTTCAAACTTATGTATTGCGTCTATGTATGTTTGAGTGATAACTGCCATTTTACTTTTTTGTTGTTTCTACTAAAAATTGACTTCCGTATTTTGCATAAGCTGGTGTAGTCATAACGCCAGCAATATTATCTTCAACTAAATGTGGCTTAAAACCTTTTAAATTATACCATTTTTGAAAAGCCAAAACATCGTGTATTTCACTTGGTTTAGCTATAAAAGGCTGTGAACTATCTTTCTCTGTTGGAGCTGGAGAACTTGCTATTAATTGTTTGGAATCTTTTTTATTTCTCCACCACAAAAAAACTGCAATGCCAATGCCAGTTGCCGATAAAATACCTAATGTTATTTTCTGCCCTTTAGTTAACGCCATTTTTTTTAAATTATTGTTTTTCTACGGAAGTTGAAGTGTCGTCTGCTGGCACAACCGTATCTGAAGGAACATCAAAAGCTTCTTTTTCGCCAGTTGGCTTAAAAGAAAGTTTTTTATGATTTCCACGACGTAAAACTTTGTGTTTGTGTGTAATCTTTAAAGAATGTGCGTTTCTTTTTTTTCCAGAAGCGTTACTCATTTCGCCTTCAGCCATACTTTGTTCACCTTCAGCCTTAGAGGATGCGCCAGAAGTCAGTTGATTTATTTTTGAAGAATGGTCTTCGACTCCAACGGCAAGCAGAGCAAGCCCAGCTCCTATTAAAGAAGCTATCACTAAATGATTAGTTGAATTTATGCTTAATTCTTTTTTGGCGATTAGGAATCCCCCTGCGCCACCAATAGCTACAGCTGCCATTCCCTTTATAGTTTGTGCTTTCATTGTTTTGTTTTTAATTTGTTTACTTTTTGTAGAATCAAGAGTTACGGCTCTTTATAATTACTACTTACCAGCTACAGTAGCAGCGGTTGGAGCACTGTGTTTTGCTTTCATCTTAGATTCGATTTCTGCGCCAACAATAGCCGTTACAGCAATGATACCAGCTAAAGCCCATTTGTTTGCAACATGACCAGTTTTGTGTGCCACATAGTAGCCAATTGCTCCGCCAGCTAAAACGCCGATAACATTTTCTTTTAGAGTAGTTGCAGTTTTTTTAATAATTGCGTCCATTTGATTTTGGTTTTTTTGGTTTTTTGAGTTTTGCTATTCTTTACACTTCGTAGCTCTTGTGCGTATATACTTATTCTTGTGGTATTTCTATTTGGTATAATTTACCAATTTATTATAATCTTCTTGCGTTATTTTACGCGCAATATGTTTGCCTTGTTTAGCGCTCTCACTAACATCAGTGCAAGATACGGTTTCTGTTGAATATAAATGTTCTTTAGACCAAATATTTTTGCACATTCCATTAAAAGTTGATTGACCGTACTTTCCGTCCAAATCAATCCCTGTTTGGAATCTTGAATTCAATAATTGTTGAATGGCTAATATTTTTTTGCTTGGCGCATCTCCAATTGATATCGGGTACGTACCTTCTGGAAGCAAGGCTGCTTGTTGTTGCGAAATAACTTTTTGACCAACGTTTGAAGGGTCTGCTATCTTCCCCTGTAGTTGATCGTCAATATTTTTCAACATTTTTTTGTTTTTAATTCTACGAACAACGACAAGCGCTATTGCTGATGCCGAAATAATTGCCAATCCAATTTTAACCCCCTTTGATAATTTCATGTGTTTGTTTTTAAATATTCTAAACTCCTGCTGCTTTAGCTATTGTACCTATTTGTTTTGGTCTAACAGCTAAGTTCACCAATAAAATAGCGATTGGAACTAAAATTACACCCCCAACTATAAGCGCTGTTGTTTTTCCAAGATGGAAAATACCCAAAGCTTCGTCAACAACACCAACTCCAGCGTCGCCTATTTTTTGACCCCATGTAGCAGGAATCTCAATTCCTTTTTTCTTCATAAATTCCCTAAGAGTATTGTCGCTAACCGAAGTGCTTCCTCTTAAGCTCCAAGCCTCTAACCATTTTTGGTTTGCAATTTTTTTACCAAAATTATTTTCCAACGATTTATACCATTCAATCCAAACAGCTGAACCTGAAGCTGCTGTTGGTAACACGGTTGGATCTGTTTTTCCTGTTAATAATCCCATTTTATTTTTTATTTATTAATTATTTTATGCTATTTTTTGTACAGAAAATACTACTCTTGGATTGCCTATCGTGCCAACACCAAGTCCGATTACGTCGTGGTCTGTCCTGTTAAGAACGTAAACTAAGAATTGCTGACCAGTTTTTGCTGGTTGATTCATTGCTGCGGCAGAAAGCATTATATCACTTGTATTTTGCGTTATAGCTTCGACATCTGAACACCTAAATCCAGTGCTGGTAGGTACACCTAATATAGCTGTTGAAAAAGATCCAACACCAACTGGAAATACAGACAATGAATTTTGCATCCAATAATACCCATTTGAATCTTGGGGGTTATTTGCATCTTGATTTATTTGAACATACACAAATATTCCGAAATTATAAAATCCGTCTGCAGGGCAAGTCCATATACCAGTAACTAAATCAAATGTTCCGGTGAATAGCCCAACTTCCGTTTTTTGATCATAAGCGACTATTGGTTGACTATTCCTGACGCTATAATTTGTTGATTTAGGTATGTAGTTTGTGCCTGCGTTTACCAAGGTTTTAGTTGCTGTGAAGAATGGAAATGTCGGAATTAACGCATTGAATGCTCCAATGGCTATATAATCTAAATTGCTGGTTATTTCAACTATAACGGAATCTCCGTTATTTGTAACCGAAACCATCTGAGCTGCATTTATCTTAAATCCAGAAGGTGCAACTATTGTAATATTATTTGCAGATGCGTTATTTTTATAGTCTACGATGTATAATTTGTATTGAGTGCTCCAGTTGCCCTGAACAGTATATCCTCCGTTGTTTGGTATTTGCAGTAGGTTTATTACTACTGGACTTACAGATGTGTCGCATAGTAAAACGCTGTCGTCTGTAAGAACAGTGTATGTTCCAGCAACAACCTTTTGTGTGTTTGCGTACTTTGTGCTATTTAAAACTATTCCGTTGCTTGACATTATAATAAAGCTTTAGATGGTTTAGTTTCGTTTGGGAAAAAGAATCTTTTTATGGAATGTTGTTTTAAAAAGAAAGCCATTGTTACTGTCATTCCAGCAAAAACAGTATATTGAAAGAAGTCCATTCCGTCTGGAATAAACGGTCTATTTAGAGTGCCCATTATGTCAAAGAAAACTATATCCTTAGCATATTGCATTGTGTCGTACTGCAAGGCTATATTTAAAGGCGCTATTCTTTCCATCCCCTGTATGTTTTGATTCATAAACAATAAAGGAATATTTATTTGGTCTTGCATTGTTTTTGTAGATGAAGCCGAAACAGCAAAGGTAAATTTAGCGTTTACAATAAGTGCTGGATTAGCTAACAGATTAAACAACACGTTTGAATAAGCAACATTTCCTCCACCTATAGATATTTTGTCATTTAAGTTAAGCGAAGTTGAATACAAATAATCTAATGGCATAGATGGATTGAACACCTCACAAACAAAATCATTCTGAGAAGTATTATTGAATGTTAACACAAGTTGTTTTAATTTTTCCCCTTTGTAATAGCCGATGTTTCTTATTGATTCTTCTTGTGGCTCTGGGTTCATTATAAACTTATCAACACCCTGAACGATTAACTCCCTGTCGTTTGGAATAAAAATGCGCTGCAATGGTTTTTCGCCACCTATTATATTTGCATGTTCTTGTTCTTGTACACCTATGAAATTGGTTAGCTTTTCTATATTCGCCTTAGAACCTATTTCTGAAATAACAGCTTGTTTATTTTCAACCGAAGCTTCTATGTTTGTAATTGGTATATTTTCAGGAGATTGGTTGCTGGTTATTTTTTTTGCATCGGAAAGAGCTCGCTTAAAACCTTTGGATTTTATTTTACTAAAATCGGGGTCTTTTTTTCCTTCAATAATAACATCTCTGTTTCCAGCAATAGCTATGTGTTTTATTTGTTTTTTTCTTCCAACTATTTTTATCGTATCAGAAAAAACTTCCTTAAAGCTTCCTTCTAATTTACTAAAATTTATGTCTTTAGATTTTTTAGCTCTTTTTAAAAAAGATAAGGATTCTCTGAAATTTCCTCCTTCAATTCCGCTAAAATCGTAATCGTTTAAAGTATTTTCCAAACTATCAAAGAACTTTTTTTCTTTACTATTGCATTCTTTATTTTTCTTTTTACAATTCTTTTTCATTTTGCTAATTTAGCAAATTAATTGACAAATTACTTACGATATTGCTTGAGCGAATTCGCCACTTTCGAACCTCGAAATATAATCGTTTATCTTTCGCATTCTCTGTAAATTTGCGGAATTTTGAGCTCTAAGAAACACTTTAGCGAAAACACAAATGGCATCGATTTTCGACCACCCACTCCCCAGATAAATATATAATCCATTTATATCTGCGCCAGTTTCATTTGAAATTTCTAATCCTATTTTTGGGTTCTTATACTTATGTGAAAATTCATGCAACAATATTATGATTCGCATAGGAATCGTATATTTTCTAAATCGAATGGCGGCAGCTTCAATTATGCCGCTCTTATGCCCAATGCGCGCAGGTGTGCTCATTGGTTTTCCACTCGCCACATCTCTTATTACGTCGTAATAACGTATTATAAATTCGCCGTCATCGGTTTTAAATTCTCTTCCTTTTGCCGAAGCTTCTTCAAACCCGCAAACTTGACTAAAATGGACAGCAAGTTTTAGGAAACTCGTTGTTTGTTCGTCAAGCCAAATGTTATAGGTCTTTAAAGGAATTTCTTCTGTTTTAATTTCGTAATCTGTGTCTTTTGGGTTTTCCGAATTTACGCATCCAAAAAATAATTCTTTTGGTGAAACTGGAAAATTAAAATGAACTGTTCTCTGACCATCGACAATGATTTCCCTGTCCGCGTATTTGCTATTTACTCTTCCATAATCTTCTGCCCACACACGAAATCTTTTCTTTCCATTACAACTGATTGTAATGTTTAAAGAAAACTTTTTATTGTCTGTATCTATTTTTTTAGAAAACATATAATTCTATTTAGATTTTTTGCCCTTTTTAACTACTAAGAATATTCCAACTGCAACCGCAACAATGCCAAATACTATTCCAACTTTTGCGCCAACACCCATTCCTTTTTTTGGAGTTTGTGATGTTGTATTACTCGGAATAGTTCCGCCAGTAGTTGAAGGTGATGGCGCATTGGATACAGAAACAGCCGCATTATTTAAACTATTAGCTGTTTGACTTGCGCCCTGTACTGCTGCTGATCCTTTATTTAAAGCGCCTTGTGTTTTATTAAGCACATCTTCTGTCTTTTGAAAAATATTTTCGCTTCCACCAGCGTTTAGATAATACTCTTTAGGGGATTTTCTTTTGTTATCTATAATAACTGGGTAGTCTGTGATGACTTTCATATTCTTACTTGCTTCAACTGGTTTTGATCTTAATTCTTTAACTACAACCAAAAGGCTTTTTGTTTTTGTTTTCCTGTGATTAGAATGATAATTACTTCCTTCTGCTGAAACAAATAAATGTTGAGGAGTTATCAATTTGTGATCCACAATTGTTGGGTTAGAGGTCATGACTTTTGTATGTGAATTTACAAAAACAGGAACTCTTTTTATTACCTCAACTTTTTTTACAACAATCTTTGTTTTTGGCGCGTGGCTTTTATGTACATATCCAACAGCTCCTTTTGATTTAATGTGTATTTTTTCCCCTTCAGCTACATGCAATTTATGCTGCGCGCGTGGTTTTTTATGTGGTTTTCTTGCGTGTTTCATGGCTGTAATTTTTTATTTTATTCTATTCTTCTTTTTTAGCGACTTTTACCGCAGCTGGTTTTATCCCTTTTTTGCGATATATAATGTACAAGCCAGCAAGCGCACCTATAACAGCGCCGTAAATTTTATTTTTACTGTCTACTGGCAACCACGTTGGAAACTTTTTTTCTATGCCATAAGTTATTCCAAGACCTACAAGAGCGCCAACTATAGCGCCATCCATATATTGCACTTTTGGATTTGTGTACTCTATTGGAGCTTTAGCTGCTTCTTTAGGTGTTTCGGATTTCTGTTCAGAACCTTCTGCGCTACTAACGGCTTCTGGTTTAATATCTTTTGTTACTAATTTTTTAACTATATTTAAAGGAATAATAAACGCTCCTTCTGTTATAACAAAAGCAGGTTTGTTTTTTAAGTGTTTTAACTCGCCATTTACTACCTCTCCTTTCATGAAGGTTTTATAGTTAATTACTTTTGGTCTGTTCGGCAATTGAGCGACCACTGCGCTTGGAACTTTTGCCGTTTCTATCATTACGAAGCTTTCTAATGCCATTGATTATATTTTTATTTTTTATAAACTAAATAGATTGCGCCAGCCAATAAAATCAGCGCGCTCCCTATAATTATTTTTTCTTTGCTCATTTCTTTTTTAAAACTAAAATCAATACCACAGCCAGTACAGCAACTCCTCCGCCCACAGCTAAGCCAATTTTTAAATTCTTACTCATACCCTGTTGCTCTGGCTGAGGAATATTTAACGGCGCAGCTTGCTGTTGTTGTGGCTGATTAGAGCCAGCTCCACTATTTTGAAGCAATCCTTTTACTCCTCCAAATAATTTTTTAAATTTTCCTTGCGAAGCGCTTGGCTTACTAAGTTCGGTTGAAGAATTAAAGGCTGGTAATCCAACTGCGTTTGGAGCAGGTTGAGCTATTGGTGTAGTATTTATAATTGTATCTTGGTTTGAAGGTATTGGCGCTTGCGATTGATTGAAAGCGTTTTGCGAAGCCGTGTTTTGTACAGTAAAAGCTGGCAATCCAAGTCCATTAGCGGAAAGGTACTTATCCTTAGAAGATACTTTTCTTCTATCAATAAATATAGGATTTATAGTTACTACTTTCATTTTATTAATTTCCGTTTACTACATTAGCTGCTTTCCAAATAACTCTATTTCTGTTTCCGTTTTTGTCGACAAAATAAACAAAGCCACCATTCGCTTTTTCTGCAACCCCTAATAAAGTTGGTGCAGCTGGCGAAGAAGAAACTTTGTTGCCATTTACATCTTGTATGTCGTTACCAGCAAACATCGAACGAACCAAAGGTTTGTTTGTGAATATATAATTTTCCCCTTTATTTGTATAAGGAGTTGTGTTTACGATTTGTTTTGTTGCGCCTGTAGGAATTGCCACCGAAGAGGATACTGGTGCTGAAGAAGCATCGCCGCTTGTTGGCGTTGAAGTGCTCGATAATTTAGCGGCTTCTTCTTTTTTCTTTTTATTGTGCCTATAGATAATAAATCCAGTTAAAACGAGCGCCCCAGCTACCCCAACACCTATTGCTATTTTAACGCCTTTTTTCATCTATTTTTAATTTACAATTTTTATATCTTTTGCTGAAACTTTTGATTCTTTATATTTGGTGTATATAACTAAACAAATTCCAACAAAAGCAAGTGTTCCTAATATGTTTTTCATCACTTATTTTTTACGTTTCTTTAAATAGATTATTGTTCCTATTATTCCGCCTATAACAACTATTCCTATTCCACTAATAACTAATATTTTTGTTAGCTTTGCTTTACTTGCGGCAGCCTTGTGCGCGGCATCTAATTGTGCTTGCCTTTGCGCCAAAACCTGTTGAACCATTGCCGCCTTTGCTTGTTGTTTTGCTGCTACAAGATTAGTGGTTGCGTTTTTGTCTTTAACCATCTTGTTTGCTATACCAACACCACCTTGAACTATTCCTCCTATTGCCCCAAGTATTCCGCCAGCATTTGAATGATCTTCTCCGCAAAAACTACTTTGCATAACCATGTAAGCGCCTTTAACACCTTCGTCGCTTATCTCTTCTTTTCCGTTAAACCCAAGCTGTCTATTGTGCATGTTAATTAACAGAGAGGCTCCAAGTAGAAGTTTTTTATTTTTGCCCGTGTTATCTATGAATTTTGATATTAAATGTGCGTCTGAATCATTGATACTTACCTTAATACCGCTGTCATTTAACAAATGAACAAATTCCCCTTTTTGTTTAACAAGAATGCTACCTAATTCCTTCATTAAGGCGGTATTAGCTGACTTTATATCCTTGTTTTGAACACCCTCAATAAAGCCACTATAATTATCTGTATTTAACAATGTGTTCATTTTACTTTTTAATAGAATTTAATTTTGTAAAAAACAAAACGGTATATGCAATTGCTACTCCGGCATAAGCAACTAAAATCATTTTTTCTTCCGAACTTACCTGTTTGCCCATTGTTTACTTAATTTTTTTCTTTACACATAAACACTCCGAAGCATGTAAAACAAAAAGCTGCCACTACTATCATTGTAGTTATTAGCAATTTGTCGTTTTTATCCATTACGCTTTAGAGAACCAATTGTATTTTTTAGCAGCCCAGAATAATAGCACCCCGATGGTAGCCCCAACAACAAATTCTTTTGGAGTCATTAATTGGTGTTCAGTTGCAGTATTTCCTTCTGCAGAACTATAATAATCCGGATCCTCGCCTTCAAACTTACTCATGTCTTTATTAACAATAATGCTTTGTAATTTTTTTAGCAACTCGCCGACAGATTTTTTAACCTGAGGGTCTTTTGTTTTGTTAGCCAGTGCGTGCTGTATAGCAAGTTGTTCCCAAGCTGCTTTAAAGTCACCAAAATGTTCTTCTTTGTGTGTGGCTAAAAAGTTATTAATTTCTTTTTCAATATGATGAAGTTCGCCTCTAAGTTCTGGGGATTTATCTGTTTTTAATTCACGTTTAACCTCCAAGAATTCTTTGAATAATTCAGTAAGCTCCGCATGAGCATCTTTAAACGGTCTACCGTGCTCATGATTCTCTTTTTGGTGAAAAGAGCCAGTCGGAATTTTACCTTTTGGGTTTATTGTATTTTGCATTTTTTGTTTTTTAATTGGTTGATTTTTTACCTATTGCCTTAACAAGTAAAATTACTCCGATTGCTATTCCAGCGCCTATGGCAACTCCTTTCCAATTAGATTTAACTTTTTCTTTTAGTTGAGCGCCAGTGAATTCGGATTGCAGTTCTACGTATCGCGCATCTGGAGCATCAAAGTCATTTGCTAAATCAAGACCATTTAACCCAGTGGCATTGCTTTTTTCATTTTGTAATTCAACAGCTGGCACAACTATTTTCTGACGTGAAAACTGTGGGTTTAATTCGTGGTCTACTGGAGTTTCTGAGCCAGCATACCCCTTTTTAATGGCTTCCTGCTCTAAACTATGTGTGTGTTTATGCTGTTTTTTATGTGCGTGTTTTTTTAATTCGCCAACAGCCATTTTATGAGCAGCACCAACTTCCATTCTTCTTCGGCTAATCATTTCTTGTGTTGGTTCTGGGTTACCGTTAAGGTGCGAAAAAATTCCGCTATCTTCAGAGAAATCCCCTTCAAAATTAGCGTAGCTTTTCATTGCTGATTCAAGCTGCCCTATCCTAAGGATTCTTTCGTCAATTTCTTGTTTTGTTTTTCTTGTGTCTTTTCCAGCACCCCTTAATTCAGCAGCTTTAACTCTTAATCGAGAAAGTAATTCTTTATTCCACTCTATTTTTTTAGCAAGTTCAAGAACAGAAGGTTTTACGTTTTGTTTTTTTTCGCCATTACTAAATTCACTATAATGATCTTCGGTTGTAACACCGTCAAACCCATCACTACCAACATCTGGATCAGAAGAACCTTCGTCTTCAGACTGTTGAGAAGAATCATCTTGTTGAGAAGAATCATCTGAACTTACTCCGTTGTCTTGAGGAACTGGTTGGCTATAATCTTGTTGAGGCTGAGATAAAACACCTGCATTTGGATCACCAACTCCAGCGTTAGGGTCTGACTGAGAAGCATTAGCCCCTGCATTTGGGTCGCCAGTTCCGCTATCGGTAGATTGAGGAGCATTTGGATCAACGTATGGCTGCACACCAGATGTTCCGTCGTCTGCTTTGGTAGCATCTGTTTCTGCATTTATGGCTGCAATATCCGCGTCATCTTGTGCGTTTTTCTTTCTACGTTTTAATTTTCTTTCTGCGCGTTTTTTTCTACGTTTTGCTCTACGTAATTTTCTGCGGCGCTTTCCTCTACCAAATAGATTACTAAACTCTTCACCAGCATTATTCATTTCACCATCTAATTCTGAACAATCTTCAATATATTCGTATTCGTCTTGTTCGTGATCATTAACAGTGTAATGTTCTTGATTACTTTCTTTTGGAAATTCCCCGAAGGCTTTTTCAAAAGTAACTACTTCATCTTTAGCCTGCGGAGCTAAATGCACAACCGTTGGTTGTCTACCGAATTCTCCCATTTTTTGTTTTACTTTAAAAAAAATTATTTAATCGCTTTTTTAGCAAAAGCTTATTTGCTCGCTGTAATAACAGCTGGTTTTTTGTGGTCTAATAATAAACCTACGCCAAATCCAGTGGCAGCCCCAACGGCAATGTACATAGCCATTTTTTTAAGGTCGTGCTTTTTGTATTTAGCGTATGCAAACCCAGCTAATCCGCCTAAAATAAGTCCATAAACTTCATTTTTACGTTTTGCTGTTTTTGCTTTTTCGGCAGGAACTAAATTTACTTTTGTTGGAGTTGTTTGTGCGTCAGCACCTAATGTTACTTCTGTTGTGTTCATTGGTTTTATTGATTTTATGTAAATTATTTTGTTGTCTTTTGTTTCGAATAAACTATATACAAACGGCTTTCCTCTACGCATACCTAAAACTTCTTTTGGTTTTCCTTCAACGATAGTTTCTTTTTCAAGAATTTCGCCGCTTGCCGTAAAGTTTTTATGTTCTTTGTTTGGAACTAAAACTTCTGCATTTTCTATTAGTTGATATGCCATTTGCTTTACGCTTTTTTGTTTTTGTGTCTAAAATATAAAACTAACCCAGTTATTGCCACTGCTCCAAATGTGACTATGCCAGCTACAATTATCGGCGTATGGTTTTTCTTTGGAGCCGATGGTGTTCCTGTTGTCGAACTATGACAATCACAATCTCCTGATGCGTTATAATAGTTTTCCGCCGCCTTTTCAGCTTGACATTCTGGGCAATCACAATCACCTTCGGCTTTTAAATATCCAGCTGGTTCAACCTGTATTCCGTTACTTTTTATTTTGTCTTCAACAACAACTTCATTGACTACGTTTCTTGATTCCGTAGGCTTAATGTGTTTTAAAATCCAATTTTTGTGTGGGTGTATTTCAACCATTTCGCGTTCCATTTCAACCTTTTGCGGTGTTTTAAAATAAACATCTGTAAGCTTTTTTTCTAAATCTACATATCCAGAAGCTTTTTGTTTACCGTATTTTGCAAGCAGTTGCTCAGCTTCCTTTGTCGATTCGTTTGACAATAAAGTAAAGATGTTTATGTCTTTATAGTCTGATTTTGTATTAGGTCTGCTTTGATTCATTTTTTATAAAATATTTAAAAACAAAAAGAGCCCACCCCGATTAATAGGAAGGGCTCTTTTATATTCAATTAAAAGATTAACCTTTAGTGATACCTTTTACGTCTTGGGTCGTCTGTATGATAACAGGAGCTACGTTCTTACCTGATAAACGAGGAGCGCGTGCAGTATTATAAGAAGAACCACCGTTAAGTTTAGCTTTACCGCTAAGGATAGCCACTGGATAAATCGAGATAGTTAAAACCGCAGAAGGTTGTAATACAAACGTTAAGTAAGTGTTACCGTCAACTGTTAATGTTTTAGATACGTCAATAATATCTGACTGGAACTGATAAGCATCGCGTAAAACCGATAAGTTTAAAGGCGTTACGTATTGTTTACCATTCGCGTCAACGTGGTTCAACTGAACCGTAATTTGTAACTGCGAAGGTGTTGAACACTGGAAGCGCCATTTACCAACTTTAAAGAATTTGTTGTTCGACTGGTTGATAATACGACCGTAACCGCCAGCTGCATTACCTACTGCTCCAGTTTGTACGTTGGTTAACGTAACAGTTGTAGGGTTGCCGTAGTTAGTTGCGCTTGCAAAGTCGTTGAATCCAAATAGGATACAGTTTTGCGCGACGTTAGTGTTGTTTGAATAAGATACAACATAAGGGTCAGATAATGCGTGGTGTGCATTTGGAGCGCCGCCAGCATAAGACATTTCGTTATTGTCGAAATATGACATATCGTCATCATCGAAATAGCTCATATCGCCTTCTGCTGAATCGTAGCTATCAAAGCCGCTCATGCGTTCTGTGCCGTTAATGTATCCGTGAAGTTCTTTTTCTGTTGAGTTCATTTTGGTTTGGTTTTTTGAGAGTTTTTAAATTGTTTTAATTTTTTTCTTTGTTTGTTTTTTGAATCTGCAACACTTTACAATGGAGCTAAGCTCAACATCTTATCGGCATCTTTAAAAACTTCAACTTACTTACTGCACGCTATCCATTAAGGATATAGCACTTTTCAAATTTAGCTTTCAACGAGTTCAAATTCAATCTCGTTTGTTGCGCGTCCAGTAATTAAACTTTCGCGGCGGTTGTTTTAGCAACGTGCTTAGCAACGTACATTTGATGAACAGCTAAACCAGCCATAACAGCTGCAAGCGTTACTACAAATTTGATTCCATTTTCTTTTGTGAATAACATGTTTTTCAGGTTTTTATTTATACAAATATATACCATGAAAATGATGTTAGCGGAAAAACATGTTGGTCAATTGTCAATTTCAATTAAGTAACTTTTTAATTTTCAATAAGTTACTTGTTTTTATTTTTCATGAAATTGACCAACGGAAATTTCTATGCGTTATCGTATATGCTTAAAAACCGATAAATTTTCTTTAAAAAAGTTTTTTTGAATTACTTTTTAATTCATTCCAATCGTTTATCTTTTTTTGATCAGTATATTTGTCGTAATGTTTTCCAAGATTATTAGATTTATTGAACGGCGACATACGCTTCTTGTATTCTTCGTGTCTTTCAAGCAACCTGTTTACTCCACCAATATTTCTATAATGCAATAGCCTGCATCTTCCCTTCTTTATAAGCACTCCTTTTGCATTGTGTGTGTGGCAACCGTAGTTGTAATTTATTTCTCTTACCGCGCTTGGATCAAATATACATTGCTTAGAATAGTTTACTGAATTTACACCTGTATTTATTTCTTCTATTACATCTACTGGCAAATTGTCTGAACACATATCGTATCCATTTACCAAAGGTAATGTTCCTTTTAAAACATCCGGAAACAAGAATTCATCTGCATCTATAACAATAACATAATCTACATTTGTATTTCTTTGTTCTTTCCAGCAATTATTTTTTACTTCTAAATAAGCCCAGTCGTTAAGCTCGCCTTTTTTACCAAAGTACCTAACTTCTATTCCAAGCAACTTAGCTATATCTACGCTATTGTCATCGGAGTAGTTGTCAAACATAATTATCTTTTTGCAAAATTTTGAATAATGCTTATGTAGGAATGGAATATAGAAACTATCGTTCCAGTTTATAAAGTAGCAAACAATATTCATGCGTTTGTCATTTGAAAAATGTTTGTGTACCAATCTTCTTTTGATATAGCTACTATTTGGCTTGGCTTGAACTTATTTCCTTCGGCATCTAACACCAATTCTTTTGTTGTTTTATCGATTACGAACCCATGCTCATTAACCGCTTTTCCTAAAACTTCTAACACGATCCAAATTGTTTCTTCCGTGAATATTAGTTTTTGTTTACTCATGAGTACTGCGCGTATAACCTATATGGCTATAAACTTTTTTCTGTAATTCAACCGTTTCGTACCCACCTTTAAAAACATCTTCAACAACATCTTGTTCCCACTTCCTAAAAGGCATAAACTGTATCAATGATTCCAAAGAGGTAACTCCTGGATTCCAAGAAAAACCATACCAATCACAAGTTGTTCTCCATTTCTTGAGCTTGCCATACTTAATTCCGTTGTGCATTTTATCGTGAGAGCATGGGTGCATACTATCTTTTCTGCATAACACCTTAATGATGTCTGATTCGTTTTCCATTAAAGAGATAGAATCTGATATCCAATCGTAATGATTATCAAATAGCCAATCGTCTTCGCAATGTATATAATATTTTTCGTTTATATTTTCTTTTAAGAATTTTTCTATGGAAGCATGCTGCCCTATGCCGTTCGTGTATTTGATTGTTAGAGGAACTTTTCCATGAAACATCCTTGGAATGTTATTCCCTTTAGTTCCATCCTCATGTACAACTATTTCGGTTAACGCGTATTTTTGATTTGTTACTAAGCTTTTGATTGTTTGTTGTAGTAAATCAAATCGATCGCAGCTGGTTATTAGCACCTTCATATTACAATTTTTTAAAGCATGTTAAACTAAAGGCTTCTGCTATTAATTTTATTTTTGTTTCTTTTGCAATTAAATCGCTTACAAACTTTGAGCTTCCTTCATGAAAAGGAGCTCCGCCTCTGTACATTCTGCTGTCATGGAAAAATATCAATCCGCCTTTTCTAATTTTTGAATAATACAATTCATAATCTTGTTTAGCAGCTTCGTATGTGTGGTCTCCGTCTATAAAAATAAAATCATACTGTTCGTTTAAAAAAGCAGCGTGTATGTTTTGTGAATAATCATGCACGAAATTAAACCTATTTGCAAAAGGAGCCGTATTTTTTTCTATTGCATTAATACTACCCACAAGTGAATGCTCCATGCTATCCGGAATCAATGGATCTATTCCAGTTAAATGTATGTTTTTGTTTATGCCTAATAAAAAAGCAGATGTATCTCCATTTAGCACACCTATCTCTATGCCATAGATGTCTATTTCAAGCGTTTTATCTTCTTCTACTATTCTTTCAGTAATTAAGTCGCTTATAGCTTCTTTAAACAGTACAAATTCGTTACCGTATGTATGTTCATACACATTTTGCTTATAATAACCTTTTGTTATTTCCATTTTTTTATTCTTTAGGTGTGTTTAATTGATTAAAGGTTTCTTCGCTTATAAATTCAAAGTCATTCATTTTTTGATACGCACAACAAATAAGCCAGCCGTCAATTTCGTTACCCATTGCCGCGTGTTCGTATAATTCAATAATTTTATATCCCTGAAGTTCTGCCAACTGATTATAAATTTCTTTTGTCATATAATTGCATCCATGACCTTCCCAGCTCCCTGTTTTTGGGTTTTCACGAATGGCGACGCCACCTTCTTCTAAAAGATTGTGAATATTTTTAAAAACATTGTAAGCACTTTTAACGTGTTCGCCAGTTCCGAAGTCAGTAACTAACCTGTATTGTTTTTCATGAGGAATGGGCTCGCTTAAATCATAAACAAAGGCATTGTTTTCTCCATTAAGGTCTATGCAATTATAAGCTATTCCTTTTGCCTTGTAAAATTCACTTGCGAACGGCTGCGCGCTATGCTGACCTTCGTGCTTAATTCCTTCGTAACTTTTATCGAACATGTTCTGCGCGCCAAGTTCCATTACTTCTTTAACATCAACTAATTTCAGCGCTTTTTCTATTAGTTCTATACTTTTGCTTGTGATTCCCATATTTTATTTTTAATTTAATTTACATACCTCCAGACCAAATACAAACCGAATCAGCTATTGGCAAAACACCTTTGTGAGCCGTGTACGCAAAATATGTTTGCTGTGCATTTGTTATTTTTAAGCCCATCTGTTTTACGATTATACTTGCTACACTTTGATCGTGCCTTGTTCCAAGAACGCGCGCGTCTTTTGAAACCTGCAATTCTTTATTGTCCCAATCGCCCATATATGAAATTCCATCGGAAGCAGAAGAAATATATCTTTCTAAAAATTCTAACGCTTTTCCGTTACTTAAATCAAATCCCATGCAGCAAGCCATCAACATTTTGGAATCAAATGCCTCTTGCCTACTCATTCCTTGTTTTTCCAAACATGCGTCCGAAGTGTAATCCCCTATTGAATACCCAATATTATCAAAAAACAAATACCCTTGTGATTTGATTTGCTCGAATATCGGCTGTATTGATTTGGTTGCATATATAGGGGAGTCGCACCAAAGCAAAATTCCTTCTCCATTCATTTCTGCAATCGCCTTTTCAATAGCGTGCGCTTTGAATGCGTAAGGAACTGGTGCTCTTTGTTGCGTTGCACTTCCATCGTTATCTTCTTTGATTAATTTATGCGGAGGGCTATTTATATAATCATAGTCTTCGTACAACTTAAAATCTCCATCATACCCAACTTGCAAAAAACTATCTCTAAGCCTTTGCATTGATTTTTTATAATTACCGCTTTTGTCGGCAAAAGAAACTACTACTTTCTGCATATTAATAGATTTTCAGCTGATTCGTAAATAATATTATCCATTCCAAATTTAGAAGTGTATTCTAAAATTTCTCGCTTAGTTTCTTCTATTGAATTCCACTCTATGCAAAGTAGTTTTGTTTCTTTTAAATCTATTTGTTTTAAAATATCAACGTCAACCCCTTCTGCGTCTATGGTTATGAAGTCAAAAGGTATAACCCTATAAGAATTTTCATTCAATTTTTTTAAAAAAGTATTGTACGTCATTTGATTTACGGTCACGTCATTGAACTCTACGCCAGCTTCGACCCATTTTTGCTCTACTGTTTTTATACTACTTAGTAACGCGTGGTCTGATTTATCCAAAAAATGCGCTCCAGATTCGTGTAAAATACACTCTCCATCCACATTTCCTATGGCGCAGTTAATCAACGAAACTCCCTTTTTATGCTTATGCAATTCTTTTAGTTTTTCAAATGCCAATGGAGATGGTTCTACCAAAACAGCTTTCCAACCAAGTTCAATTAATCTTAATGAATTAGATAGCGTTTTGCCATCGTTTTCACCTATGGACAACAACGTTCCTTTAAATTCTCCGAAGTAATTTACTATATGTAAGTCCTCGTCTGATTGTGAATATTTTTTCATTTCTATTTTTTGTTTTTAGTCTTCTTTATCCAAACTTTTCCTTTTCCTACATAGATATATTTTATAGGCTGCGAATAAAACGAATAAGTTACTTCGCCCACCTTTGATCCGAAACCCTGTGTTGTTAGGCAAAAATTTCTTCTGTACCATGCTTCAATTTTTGTCATTTTATTTTATATAATTTTCCAATATTTCTTTCAGGCTCATTGAGTCCAAATAAAAATCTATGCTTATTTGATCTGGGTTCAATTCATACTTCAATTCATTTACTTTTTTTAACTTAAGAAGAGTACCTATAGCTAATTCTGAATTTAAAAATTCAATATTAAATCTACTGTTTCCATTATTAGTTAGGTATATAAAAATATTGTCTTTTTTATACAAAAACCTATCATGCCTTACAACCGAGTACCAGCTACCAATATCTTTAAATCCATTTTCAATAGCACTTTTAATTTCCGGTGCGTTTACTCCATCTGCGTATGAATATAATTCGCTATTTAATTTTTCGGCGGTGTGTTTTTCGTATCTTGTCATTATTTATTAGTTGAATATATGTAGTGGTATATGTCTTTATCTATGATTTCCTGCGTTTTAAGCAAGCCTAAATCATTAATTTGTTTAGCCCATTTATAATCTTCGCCGAAACTTAGGTTTTCAAATTTAATGTCCTTGATTAATTCTTTTTTCATTGGAACGATATGATTCGGAAACCTTAGATAATGTTCTTTACCTTCCCTATAAACAGCTTCGTACCCATGTCCAAGCCTTAGCTCAAATGTAACTTTACAGTCGCCGTTAGTTGTCATAAAACCATTAAAAACAATTACATCTGGGTTTTTACTTGCCGCGTTAACTATTTCGTTAATTGCGTAGTCAAAAATAAAATCGTCGTCGTCTACTTGCCAAATATATTTTCCTTTGGCTTGACTTATTAATTCGTTTCGTTTTTGACCAGTGGTTATTTCTCGACCTCTGTCATCTGTTATGATTTGTACTTTACCTACTAAATTATTTTTTACTATTTGTGAATTTAGGTTCATTAGCATTTCACACAAATATCTTTCTCTTTCCGGAAGTGTCGGTATGAGTATTGATAAAACTACTTCATTAGACTCTGTGTGTTCTTGTTCTATTGTCTCTTCATTTATGCCTACTTTAATTATCATATCATTTATTAGCGGGAAGTTGGCTGCTTTTCTGGAGGCATAAAGTGTTTGCCCTTGTACCCAGTTTTTTTCCGTGGCTCTATAAGTTTCGTCCATCTCGGCTAATTGATTACACCAGTGCTCGTGTGGGAATTTTAGCTCTGGAGCCATAACGAGCCATTTATTTTTTTCTGTAGTCCAATACAGATCCTCGTCAACAAACATAGAACGGTATTCTGGAAACCAGAAATACCCAAGCGTTTCGTAAAGTTGCCTATTCATTATAGGAATAGTTAAAACGGCTGTTTCAAATTTCTGCAAGCAATCGTCTACTTTTAATAGCGTTGGGGTATCGGTGTTTAAGAATTTTTCCCTAATCGCTAAATCCCAAGCGCGAGGACATTTAAAGTCGTCAGATAAATATATTAGCACATCGCCAGTTGCAATCTCGGCGGCTTTATTAGTAGCTTTTACAACGCAATCATTGTCGTTTACTATAACTATTGATGTATCTTTAAATAATTCTTTGTATCGCTCTACATCTATGTCGGTCGTGTCTAATGACACTATATGTTCTACTTCCACTAAATCATGGGTGCTCATTTGGAGCATCCAATAATCATACGTTTTTTTTGCTTTTTCTGCGCGACCTCTTGAGGGGTGTAATAAAGTTACTTTCATTATTTTTTATCTTTTTACTTCTGCAAAGCCTTTTCCTGATAGCCACCCTGCTTCATATTGCAGGGATTCTGTTTGCGCTGTTTTGTTTTTGTTTTCATTAGCCGCCCTTAATAGAAATATAGCGGAGTTTCTTCTTCGGTTGTTCTATTTAAGAATTCGATTCCTTTTTGAGTAATTGTTATAGTAATCATTGTTTAATTGTTTAATTGTTTAAAAATGTTTGCAATTTAATTTATGTATATGCGCGAAGTAACTAAACATTCTTTCGCACAAAAAAGTTTGCATCGGGTAATGATTAATCCCAAATGATTGTTTTAAATTTTCAGGTAACGGCTTTCCGTATTTACTATCCTGCATTAATTGAGGCATACCTTTCATGATTTCCATTGCAGGTAAAAGCATTTCATTTACATATTTTTCATACACTTCTTTTTTTGCCACGAAATTATTGCAATAGAATACATTTTGATAAGAAGTTGGTCTCCATTCATATCCAATTTTTAGCATTATGTACTGGAAGTAATTTTTAAAGTTTGGGTGGAACATATCGGCAAATGCAATTGTATCCTGTGGCTTATGTTTTTCAAAGCTCATAACGTCTGGTTTATGAAACCTTAGTTCTGATTCAAACTTAGCTGGTGTAAATTTTTTATTTGAATGATTGGCTAAGTTTTCTATATAAGCCCACTGCTTATTCATTAAAGCAAGTTTATTCCTTAACCCATGTGATACAACACCAAAATATTCGCAATCATTATGTGCGCCGTTTTGTATTAGATCTACAATAACTTGGTTTTCAAAAAATACGTTGCAATTGTTGTTTGGATAAGGAATGTAATCTAAATCTTTTATTTGGCTTTCGTCGAAATAAACTTGGTATATTTTCAGGAAACTGCTCATTCTTATTTTTCGTTGTACAAACTTACTAAAAATAAATTTATTAAAATGAATAATGTTAAACATTTGTTAAAAAAATAAAGCCCTGCATTTCTGCAGAGCTTTACTAACAAAATTGCAATTAAGCTTAAACAAGAGTTCCGCAACCCCTGAAACTTTACTATTGCAAAACCAATTTTTTAATCAAACTACTGGAGCTGCCGCTGGAGCTGGGGGCAATGCACCACCTATAACCGATGCAATATTTGCATTAAGGTATTGGTCAACGCAATCCTCATCACTTAAACCATCTACCATTGGTGCGATATATTGGGAAACCTTTAATGGCACAGCACCTTCAACTTGTGAAGAAGCTTCGTCTGTGAATGTGTTTACCGTTCCTTTAATTGTTTTTGCATCTGTGTCTACCGTTAATGGTTCGATTGGTTGATGAAAAGAAGCTACAGAAAGTAGCACTTGTACCTGAATTGCTTTCATGTTTTTTTGTTTTAGATTAATTTTTTTATTAGAAAACAAATATATAAACAAATTTCTATTAAAGCAAAAAGCCCCACATAATGTGAGGCAATTTGTTTAGGCAGCCAATTTTACTTGAACTGCGTTGTTTGCGAATCTGTAATCAGATAGGCTAACAACTTTTGTTGTTTTTTTGTCGTTTCCAACTTGTAATTTCTACTTTCAAAAACTACCATACGCTGTCAAAACCGAGCGCCCCCGATTTAATTTGGCAGAGCCGTTTTTTAGGTGGCTCCTGTGCTTTACGTTAACTACGCCGTACTGCATTTGTGGAGGCGGAGGGATTCGAACCCTCGTCCAAACATACTGTTAAAGAACATCAAACAAAATTACACCGCAAATATAGTTCTTATTTTTATATTTAAAAAAAGTAAAAACCCAGTATTGCGCAATACTGGGTTAGTGATGTTGCAAAATACCTTTTCGATATAAGCTAAACGAGCCGAACTGGTGCGCTTGATTGAACAGAGGCGTCACGACTACTGTTGATGCAAATATACACAAAATAATTAAAACAAAAAAGCCAAACTTTTTACATTTGACTTAATTGTGTTCCCTACCAACACTATGCGCTTCGAAATGTGAGCAAATATACAAATTTATTTTAAATAAAAAATCCATCGTGAGGCGATGGATTAAAAAAGCGAGAAGAAAAAGTAAACTTCTGTTGCTTTTTATTCGGTTCAAATATACTACTTATCTACTAATCTTTGAATTAAGTTTCTATTTTCTTTTCTAAGTTTTTTTATTACTGCATTCTGGAATTTCAGCTTCTTTAGTAGAAGCACGTATCTTTCTTCTTTACGAGTTTCTATTCTTGCCAATCTTTTCTCTTGGGTTGTTGGTGTTTTGTTTTCGTAAACTCGTTTTTCTAATTCTGTTATCGCATTCCTTAGCAGCGTATTTTCTTCCTGCAAAGCAAATGTACTTGGCTGAGAGGTAAGATGCCATAGCTCGCAATATTTACACAGGTATGCGCGTACAGGGACAACCTTGCGTTTAGATCGCTTTTGAATATTTTTTAATTCAATTAAAGCAAATGCTTCGGTAGCAAATTTTGTTTTCTTGCAAAACATTTTGTTGTTGCCTGCCATTAGTTTACATTATCCGTGTGTGTTGAAGCATTATACAAACCTCTATATACCTCTACAAGCGAATCTTTTGAAAAAGAAGAATAATATTTGTTTCTACCTTTAACGAATTGTCTGCTTCGGACATCTATTGATATTGCTCTTGTGAATTTTTTACCTTTTGTTACCATGCTTATTTGTTATTAAAATTTACACTATCTCCTATTTGGCAAATATTAAAATAATCTTGAGTAACAACCTTTACTTCTACCAAAGTATCTTCTTTATATACTCCCCTAATAACAAGTCTATATTTAGGTGGTTCTACAACCATCATTTTTAAACCAACATCGTATCTTTGTTGGGATTCGCTGTAGTATTTTTCCACAACCATACCTTTATCTAAGTGGTCGCAAGAAGAAAATATAATCAGCGAAACAAAAACTAAATAATTCTTCATGAAATCTTTTATAAACTTAGGTATTGATTTCTTACTTGGCTTATATTTTTGTTTTTTAGCTACACCTATATCGGTTCTTTTTAACTGGTAATTTTCAATGTCTTTTACTGGATGGAAAACATTATTTGGCAACAATAAAAAATGATCCATATTCCATTCGCCCATAAAAACAATACTCTTTAATTCAAGGGGTACGCATACACTTAAATAATTATGCGCAGCAAGAGTATTGAACAATGCCTCTATATGAAATAATGTTTTTTTTCTGCCAACAAATTCAGTAACACATTGCAACATTTTTTTGGAAAAACCAGCCGCGCAAACCATAGAATGATAATAAGGAGCTTCTATTTTATTGATTATGGTTTTCCAATGCCAGTCTAAAACTACACCGTTATTGTATATATGATTAGAGGTTACAAGGTCGTGCTGAGAATATTTTTCGTCAAGGTTTTTAATTGTTTCTATGCTTGGTATAAAAACATCTTCTTCAAAAACCCAAAGGAAATCAAATTCTTTATTAATTACGCAAAAATGGAAAAGCATTTTATCGTAAGCTATAACTTTCTTTTTTATATGTGTTGAATTTTCGTCTATGTTTGCGCCAGCATATCCACTATATGCACATAGCTGGTCTTTAACCTGTATGAATTTAAAAGAGTATTTTTTTTCTTCGCAATTAAAATCGTTGTCATCAACAACAACAAATACTTCAAAATCTGTTTTTAAATAAACTTCTTCGGCAAACTTTAAAGTTTCTTCTTGAGGCTTGTTTGTAAGAAATACTACAGCTTTACGCATGGCTACAAATAGATAATATTTATGTTTAAGTTTTTGGCTAAATCATGCTCTATGATTGCACCCCTACTTTCTTTCCAATTCCTTAACATTATTAAATAATGGCATTCCATCATAGCTTTAATGTCCTCTCGCATGTAGGCTTCCCATGATTTATCGTGATTGTGATTTAACTTAACCGGATTAACTGGTTCGTGCAAAAGTTCTATTGCAACTTTTTCTGCCTCTTCAAACATTTGTTCGTATTCCGATTTTTGCAGCCCAGTTATTTTGCCAGATATATAAGCTTTTTGTTTCATATTTTATTGAAATTTTACAATGTAATCTTTATCTTTTTCCAAAAGAACAGCTAATTTATTTTCTGTTTTTGCACTCCTTATTCTTATTAGGTTAGGTTGTATTATTTTTTCAAGAACATAGTCACTACCATTGGAATTGATAAATTCTTGAGCCTTTGAATGTTTGGCTTTTAATACTACGTCTATTTTGTAGAAACCCAAGATTGCAATTTTACAACTGTGAACACTAAAGTTTTATCTTGCTTTGCAAAATATTCTTTTATACTTTCAAGCTCTTTCTCTGCTGAAATATTATGTTCTCCCCAATACGTTTCTTTGCTACACACTGTTCCCATTCCAAACTCATTTTCTAATTTTTGCACATAAGGTTTAAACTCTTCATGAGTTACATCTATTAGCTTAATACAGATTCTTTTATTTGCCATGCTTTTTATTTTTACCCTGTTATAATTATCTTCAATCCCTGATACCTGTATCTGTGTTTAGTATTCGCCTTTAATACCGCTTTCGTGAATGCCTCTTCTGGTTTATAAAAAACTTCTTTATTGATAACTTTTCCTGTCTTTTTTATTTCAACACCCATTACTGGGAAAATTTTTCCTTCTGGAGTTATGCAATTTTGTTCGTCCTCGCAGATCACAACTTTTTTCATCAATCATTATTTAAAATCCAGCCCATAAACACCCCACTCTTCATTTTCGTGTTTTGCTATACAGCCAGTATGTGCAAAAATAGGTATATTATTTGAAAAGCAGTCACGAGCAAAATAAGAATCTGGATGATGCGAATCGTTTTCTACGTATCTAAATTTAATTTTGTTTAGAACTTTTTTACTTATAAGTACGCAACCTAAACCAACATGAAACACCTGCTTTACCGTTCCATCTAAAAAAGCGCACTGATTTTGTTTTAACCCATGTACACCTATAACTTTATTCTCGTTTAAAATAGGTAGTTGAATCATTGGTCGCCTATGTTTTCCATTGTCAACAAAATATGTTGCGCCTATTACTTGTTTTTTTTGGAATAGTAACTGCTCTATAATATCTTTCTGTGGAATTACATCTGTTTCAAGATGCAGCAAATAGTCAAACTTATCATTTGTTAGCGCGTGGTTTCTGCAATCGTTATGACTCATACACATACGCTCTATAACGCTACCCATCCTTTTTCCGCCAATTTTATTTAGAACCAAGCTATTTATACATTTGAATTTTTCATCGTATCCGTATTTTGTTTCGTAAAATTTATTTAATGCTTTTGCATTTACCCCTCCGTCTTGCGTATTATCAAAAAGAACAACTTCAAAGTTTGGATACGTAAACTTCATTACGTTATCGAGCCATTCTTCAAAGCAGTAATTTTTAGATTTAGCGGTTGGGGCGGCTATAAGTATTTTAGGAAACATGAGTTGGTTTTATTTTAATTAAAAACTCATATAATTTTTTATTCCACTTGGCGTCATCAAGCGCATCGTGTTCATTTTCTTGTTTTGGATATCCTTCTCTATTTTTAAATAATGTAAGTCTATTTTCGGTACATTCTTTACCTTCTACGGAATTCCATTGAGAAGCACTTTTTTCGTCAAGAATTTGTTTTAAATCAATACAGTACATTGGAAACCCATGCGGTAAATCCATCATTGTTCCAAACAATGAACATAAGACAACCCAATCGTAATCCGCATAATAAGCGTACACTTCTATGTTTCTATCTGTAGTAAATTCATCGCTTCCGTAATCTGTGAATTCTGGTTTGTATCCAAAAAATTGTTTTATTTCTTGTCTAATTTGATGGTTTGACTTCCACTGTTTTGCCGAAGTTGCATTTAGTCCGTTGAAATACCTCGTTGGTAATTTATCCAACACGTTTTCTTTAACCCATTTGTTTGCATCTTTTGGATTGAACTCATTGCTAATGGCATAATACTCCCGACCATCTTCGGCAACAATTCCAATACTAATTAATTGGATTGAATGGTAAGGCTTGTTGAATCTACCTATCGTTGGCAGAAACTTAAATGGTTTTTTAAACCCTTCGATAAACTCGGTATCAAAAAAATATCGCATACTTGTTTTTTAAATTACTTAACCACTTCTTTAAGTTTCAAATAGAAGAACACCTTTTGCTCAACACTACTTTCTAAAAGTTCCTTATTTACATTTGTTAGTAGCCAGTTCACGTTTTTATTATTCGATTGCACACCTTTAGCCTTGCGCAAAACATCTTCGTATTTCGCTCGCATTTCAACCAAGTCTTTATCGAACTTTTCTGAATATTTTTTAAAGTGCGTTTCTTTTTCTTTAATTATGCTCGTTAATGTTTCTATTCTTGAATTGGTGTCTATTAAAAGTATTTTATTTTCGTTATGCGCGTAAACATCAACAGATTTTCTTTCTTGAATATGCCTTTGGTATTCGATTTCATAAGCTTCAATGCTATTCTTACGCATTGTCAAGCGCATTAAGAGTTCTTTATCTATATCAAGGGTTTTTAATAAAGAACGCATTGTTTCTGACTCGGTTTTAATTTCCTTTGTTTCCATTAGTCTTTTATGGTTTTGAGCATTCCTTTGCTGTCTATATTTTCTTCTGAAGAAGCTATAACCGTATTTATTTTTTTAACTGTTATCTTAGCTTCCTTTACGTTTTTAATAGCGTCTTCAAGTTTTTTAATTTTCAGCAATGAATCTTTCACAAATGTGGGCGATATAACGTAGTTGTCGTCAATAATAACGTAATACTTACAAACACTATTTTCGATTAACCAACGCTTTCTATCTTCAATGGTGGTCGCACCTTTTTCGGCTATCCAAAGTGCGCGCACTTTTGTTGCGCCTTTTTTAATTGAATTAATTTGCGTGGTTAGGTTTTTTAAAAACTTTTGCATTTTAACTTCTGGTTTTTCTTTATCGCCTTCTACTTTCATGTTTCCATAAACAAGTATTTCTAAAAGCACTGGCGGCACTTTTTCTGTTACGGCTACATTTTCGGTGTTCACTACTACTGGTTCTTCTTCGGTTACTTTTTTCATATTTATACTTTTTAGATTTGTGTTTCCGTTTGTTATTATTTCTGCTTTTTTCATTTTACGCCGAATTGTATTAATATTTCTTTTTTCCTTTTTACCTCTTCTTCTATATTTCCATTGCTTATAGTTTTTAACCCAGTATCATTAGTTTGCCAAGCTAAACCTTCGTTATCAATTATTATTGTTTCTTGTTGCAGCAGAATGAACTTTTCTTCTGGCTCTTTAACATCAATGTATTTTAGATATATTTGTGTGTCTTGCTGGTTTAATGCAAGTCCGTCATAAGGACACTTACAAAGACGTAACTCTTTGTGGTTTGTAGTAGTTGATACGCCACCAACCTCTGTTACTTTAAATTTTCCTTCGAAGAAGACATCAAACTCTTCCATAACTTCCTGCGACCATATTAATTTTTTGCTTTTCATTTGGTTTTGGTTTTTACTGTATTAAAGTTTTTTTTCATTCTGTTAATTCTCTTTGTTGTTTAACTATTTCTTCTACTTTATTTTTATACACTTGCCAGCTTTCCTTGGTTTTTTTAGGGAACAAAATTTCGTTTTCAATTTCTATTTTAGCGCACGTATTTTTCAATACATAAAAATTATTGTACCCATTGGAACTCGCGCGGAAGCAATAATCAATTTGTTCAAAACCAGTTATATTTTCACTTTCTTCAAACAAGCCTACTTTATCAAACACTTCTTTACTGGCAAACATTATTCCTTCTACGGTATTATGTTCGGTAGTCCAAACCTCATTAAATAAATCATTCTCTTGTAAGATAGAGGTCATTAATGTTTTTTCGATTCCGTTTCTAATTCCTATAATTCCACTGTCTTTATATAGCCTATGTGCGCTTAATAGGTTTTCAAGCCAAGCTTCGTTCACTAACGCATGAACAGGAAACAAACATATATAATCTTCCTTGCAATTCTGTAGAAATAAATTTGTTGCATTTGAAATATTTTTTGATTCGGGTAATTGAAAAACAATTCCTTTGTATTTTGAACACAAGTCCATGTATAATTCAGCCAAGCGATTATCCTTGCACCCATTTAGCGTTAGATATATTTTTGGGCTTAATGAAGTTTTTGCGATTAGGTTTTCTACGCAATAGCGAGACTCCCAGTAGGAATCATTTAGAATTACGTTTATTGCTATTGTATTCATACCTATTTATGCTGCGCAAATATAATAAATTAATTTTCTAAGAAACGTATTTTGAGAAATTTTTAGCAGCTTTTTTAGCTTGTTCCATTGATGTAATAACCACACTTCCTCTTTCGGTAAAAGGAATTACTTCTTCTACATTTTCACAATATTCTGATTTATCCATTTTCTTTTTATACTTTATATAATCAGTATGCGCTTTGCTCATTTTCCATTTTTCATCAAATAGCTTATCCCCTATTTTAAATGAACATCCTGCCCTATGTGAATAACCTCTGTAAGCGATTAGCTTGCCCGTTTTCTTTTCTGTTATAGATTGAAGACCTAACTCTAAGTCTTTATATTCATATTTTCTTTTATCCATTATTTAATTTTTAGAATTAAATTCAATCCAATCGGAACTTACTATGTCTGTTTGAGAAGCAAGCCATCCGTTTACAATTGAATCATCGGCAGCTTTCATACAAATATACGCAGTAAACTTAACCGCTATATTTGCTTCTGCGTGTTCGGTTATCAAAGCATAATAATCTTTTACCGATTGAGGAATTGATTTTATATTTTCTACTATTGTTTTGACTGGTATTTGGTCTTCTGGGCGCATAAACAAAAACATATTTTTGCCGTTCCATCCTTTACGTGTTACTAATTTACCTTCTTTTAAGCGAACTATCGCCCACACGAAATCTTGAACTTCTCCCATGATTTATTTATTTTTAATTATTAATTGTTTCTTGATTTTCTTGTTCTTGCAATTCGCGCACATAAATACCAAAGTCTTCTTGAAAGTTTTTCTTTTTATCAAAAATAATTACACTCATTTTATCTATTTGCGCTTCTGTTTTTAGTTTCAATATTTCGAGTTCATTTATGTCGTACCTACTTTTACACGCCTTATCTGAACCAATTAATTTAAGGCGAAGTTGTAGGCATTCCTTCATTGACTCGGAGGCTGCTATGCTAAGTAGGTGGTCTTCTATGATTTCGTTTAAGACCACTACTTTAAAGCGTTTTTGATTTTTTGCCAGCGAGTTAATTTTATTTCTTTTACCGGAGCTTCTTTAATTAGCGGGTACACTAAAAAAACTAATTCGCTTCTTGGCTCTAACACTAAACTTAGATACGAATTGCAATCTATTTTTCTAATGATTCTTATGTCAACGATGCCATTTTGGAATTGCATTGGATCGAGTGTAATTTTCATTGGAGTAAAGTATATGGAACCATCTCCTGTATGGTTTTCGTAATTTAATTCTTTTCTTAAATTGTCGTGGTTTTCTGATATTATTCTTATCATTCCAATCTTGAATGGTTTATACGCACTTTCTTTTAGTATATGAATATAACTATCATTTCTTTCCTGATGCACCTGAGAATAAACTTCTATTCCTTCTTGACTGCCAAAATTTTTAGCGTTTCCGTGTACAGCTTCTCCGAATAAAACCGCTCTTCTTTGTTGGTCTGAAGTATTTTTTATACACAAACAAACGGGGTGTTTGAATTCTCTTTTTGGTCTACCGGAAGACGAATACGTTTCTGTGTTTTCTTTTTGCTTCTTCTTGAATACGTTTTTGAAGTAATTTACTATTTTTTTCATATTTATTTATTTATTTTTATTATCTTTTAATATGCTTCTACTTAAACATGCCGCCCAATTCTTTTATTTTTACTTTAAGAGCATCAACTAATTCGTTTGTGGATTTTGGTTTTGATATTCCGCACTGGACAGCACACCTTATACCGTATTTCATTTTTTGGATAGCAAGTTTTTTAATGAGTTCATCGTTGTTAATTCCGAATTCATTTAGTGTGTCTATAACCTCATCAAGAATGTAGTTGTCGGTTGTAATTACACCGTTTTTATCTATTTTTCTTCTTACTTTCATATATGTTTATTTATCAGCGTTACCGTAGTACATTTGATAGTGCCTTACACAAAGACCTTCGATAGCTTCTTGTGTTGAACACGAATTTATACTTTCATACTCTTTAACATACTTTTTATTCAAACTAAGGTATTGTTCGCAAGCTTTTTTAAATTCTGCTTTAGTGAATTTGCCTTGAATTATATTTTCTTCCTTATATATATAAATAAACATTCTTTTATCTCCATTATAATACCTATTATTGATAATCAATTGAGCTATTTTCCATAATTCAGGATTTGGTATCTTACCTATACAATCTTCCACTAAATCGGACTGATAAAACAGTCTAAACCATCTACTGTTAGCGAATACACGAGGTTCGACAGCTCTTAATGATTGAAAGGAAAGGGAAACATCTACTCCTTTGTGCCTTAAATTAACAAGACCACCGACCACTTCTTCCATGTGGGTTATGCTTAATATATAATTATTTGGATCTTCACAGATTAGTCCAATATTGAAGGTAGAATTCACAAGGTATTCTAATACTTTTTTCTTTTGTTTTATGCCAAGACTCTTTGCGTCTATTACCCTACATTCAACTAAGTTAGAGCCACACCAAGCAACAACATCTTTTAGTGCTATTTTTTTGGGATTGAAGTTTGGAATTCCATTTCTTTCAAATTGCTCCTTTTTATATTCTCCATTTACATCATAGACAAGTATTTTACGACCCATTACTTTGCTTTTAAAGTCGTCTGTGATATATGATTTTATGAAGTGCATTTTTTGGTACGTCTTTCCAACACCTTGTCCCCCGATGTCTGGCATCATTCCGCATTCTCTGTAACTAATTTCTTCTTTCATTTTTATTTATTTATGATTCTCTTCCATATAAACCCACAAGCAAATCCATTTTTATGTCTCCTTGAATTTCCTAATGTAGCTATATTTATGTTATTTTCTTCGGCAGCTTCTTTATAAGAAGAATACACGTTCAATAGTTTTCCTTCTAACGAATATTTTTTTAAGCCTATTTTAGTTTTTTTAAATCGACCCTCTGCATAAGCCCTCTTTAAACCATTCGCTCTTTTTTTAACATCTTCTTGGAATTTATTTGAATCGTAGTAACGCTGCAATGTATTTCTTCTTTTTTCTCTGAATTCTTTTGTTTTCCACTTTTCTTTAGTGGCTTCATGAGCTTTTTTTAACTGAATTGCGCCCCTTTCTGTTTTAAAAAACTCTTTTAGGTTTTTTGACCTTTTTCTCAAAGCCTCTGGGTGCTCTTTTAAGTATTTTTTAATTCTGTCTGATTGAGCTTTTCTGTATTCTTTGTTTTTAAATTTTTTAACCATAATTTCGCCATGCCTTTTTTCTACCTCTCTTGCTTTTGGGGTTTCTCTAAACTTCCTTATAGCTTCTTTATGGTTGCCCCTGTAATCTTTTGATGTTCTCATTTTAGCAAACGAACCAGCGGCATCGGCAGAAAAGGAAACGTCCATAAAGTTATACCCTACTTTTGGGTCGGTAGTTCCTAATTTTTTTATATAGTAAATTTCTTTTTTATCTACCTGTTCTTTTGTTTTGCAATAGCAAAGTATTTCTCTTTTAAAATTTTCTCTTCCGTGTTTTCTAAAGGCTCTCTGTATGTAAGTTCCGCTACCCATGTATTTTTCCTTGTTTCCATTGTGCTGTCCAATGTAAATCTTTCCATTCAAAAGGTTTGTAGTTTTATATACAAAAAACTTTTTCTCTTCCATTACTCCTTAGTTTCTAAAGCACTTTCGATTATACCTTCATTAATAGTGCCTCCATCAAATTTACTCAATTCCTCATCGAGTTCATTAAAACTTTGTTGCTGATAATTCACTGGATTCTCTTTAGTTGTTTCTTTAGCTGTTTCTTTTACCTGAGCCTCTCTTTCAGCTTGCGCCGAATCCGCGCTTTGTTTTTGAGCCTGCTCGTAATTATTGTGTTCTTCTTGCGTGTTTTCATGTTCAACAACTTCACCCTGCTTCATTGCCCTCAACTGCATTAGTATAGAATTATTTTGCGCCGTCATTGTCAGCACATCTATAGCCTTCTCGCCAAGCATCTTTGCGCCAAGTGTAAGGAGTTCTTGCATCGGAGTTGGTGCAATACCTTTCTCCAACATTACATCTGCTAAAATATCAGCTAAATCCTTTTTTTCTTCCGCATCAAAATTCGCTAATGCGTTTGCACTAAACCTTTGTACTTTAAAAAATTGTTTTACCGTTGCCTGCTGCCCGCTATCTAAACTCAACAATAAAGTTAAGTCCATTTCGTTATTTAATTCATACTCCGCAAGTTTGGCTTCCGATATATCTTTTGTTGCATACCAAACTAAACCCTTACCCGCCAACATACAAACACCTTCGACTATGTATTTTGCCCAGCGCTTTGTAGATTTACGTTTTCTGTCGTTACCCATGTCGTTAAACGCTGGATTAACTGGGTTCGCAACATTTTTATTTCCACCACCGTTTCCGTTTGGCTGTTGTGTTTTTTGTTGATTATTGCCTAAACCAGCGCCGCTATTACCGCCCCCTGAGTTTCCTGTCGGTTGTGCTTTTGCGCCACCGTTATCCGAACTCGGAATTTCAAAAGCATCTCCCCAATTAGTAGGTTCGTCAAACGTCGTTTGTTGCGTAGTGCCTTCGGTTTCATTTCCGGGAGCCGTAAACTGATTATCCAACACATAATCACGAATGTTTGGGTTCTGCCTGTTTAATGGATTTATAACTTCGTGGTCGTTATCGGTAAATGTTTCTTGCTGAGCGCCGCCAGTATTGTCAGCGGAACTTGTTTCTTCAACAACACTTGCATTTTCTTCTGCGCTCGTATTTGTGCTTTTTGGCGCGTTATCTTTAACTTCTGTGAACTCTACGTTTTCTATGCAATACCTATTGTATAGTGTTTTTAGATCTTCTGAATTTTTTGCTGGTTCAAATGTAAAAGAAGAATCTTCTGCCATTTTTTTTTCAATAACTTCCTGCAAAGCCTTCACCATCTTCTTTTCGATGTAATTGGTGTTCCCTCTTTTCGAATATACCTTGATCATTCTATATATTTATTTTGTTTTTTCTTCTATGAATTTTAGCAATTGCGATTTCAAATGTTCGTAAGCTTTTAAAAACTCTGCGTCCACTTTTATTTTAGGATTAGCTCCCTTGTATCTTTTTACGCCGTTGTATATGCTGTTTTGCCAGCTTCTTGAAAATATTCTGTTGGCTATGTGTCTTTGAGAAAGGTTTAAATCTAAATGTAATAAACAAAAACAAACTTCTTTAGCGTCTTTAATTCTGCCTCTTGAGGTAGCTGTAGTTAATGTCCTTACACTTATGGAATATTTTTCGGAAACGCATTTTAGCACAAAATCAATTTCTTCTTTCTTTTCGTGCTTGCTATTAATACCCTTGATAAGCATTTTGTTTATTTCCTTTATTGGATATAACTTCAAGCTCTTATGCAAATTCCCCAATAAATTTTTTAAATCATCTTGTTTATCGCTCATCTTTATAAATTACTCTTTGTGCAAACATATATAAAATATTTGACCAACGGAATATTGTTAATAAATTATTAATAAAAGTTAATTTTGTATTTCATCAAATAAAAAGTATGAACGACTTCAATAAGAATGATAAGCAAGTATATTTTAACCGAGTTAAGGGTTCTGTATGCGAATTAAATGAGAGCGATAAATTTTGCTCTATAACACTAAGTGTTGGTCACGAAAATTCAAGGTTTGCAAATTTTGTTTGCAAAAAATCAGAATTTGAAAAATACAAACAATTCCTAAACATAGAAGATAAAGTAACTATCCAATTTTATATAGTAAGTAGGTTTAAAGCTGGCAGGTGGTACACCAGTGCTACTATTCTTGATGTTCTAAAAGAAGTTTAATTTACTCATTGTTTTTATTTTTAGTATTTATTTACGTTTCTTTTTTAAAATTTCAATTGTTTTCTGAAGGGTGTCTATTTTGTTTTCTATCGAATAATTGTATTCGTTGCATTTACTTAACGAAGCTTGCATAGATTCTATTTTTTTGTTTGTATCAAAATACATAACAGCTATTATTAATAAAATTAAAATTGCTAAAGTGGTGGCTATTGCATCTTTTATAAATTCTTTCATTTTTTGTTTTTTTTAAGTGAACTCGTATTGGTCATTGTTGTTTACTATCGTTGTTCTGAAAGGAAAAGAATCTTCAGGTATATTATCAAGTGTTTTCATTAATAATTTTGCTATAGAAAATGCTACATATTTTGTATTTTCCAAACTTATCTGAATGTATAAACACTTATCACTCCCTTTTTCTGGGTATTTAGAATCTTTAATTTCATGAAAATGAACGATTATTTCTTTACCTAAAATTTTCGCTATTCTTATTTTTTCTCCAACAAATCTTTTCCCTTCAACTTTTATGCCTAATTCGGAAAATTTTTTAATAGATTGATCTTTCATACAATATTTTATTTTTTAAGTTAATACAGTTCCCATGTTTAAACCAGCCAAGATAAGAAGCTAACGATTGTTTATTAAACCTATTTTTAACCATTTTTATAAACTCGTCCTTTATGGTTGGTCTTATCAAGGTATGGGTTTGGAAAAATACATATCCCAAGAAATTAATTCCCCTTGATTCTACTGGGAAAATTTGGTAATTTGGTTTAAGTTCTAATTTAAGGTTTTCTTTTAAATATGATTTTATATTAGCTAATATTTTGTGTAAAAATTCTTTTGAATCGGAAAGAACTATACAGTCATCGCAATACCTTATGTAATTCAGCGCACCCTGCTTTTCTTTTACCCAATGATCAAAATATGTGAGGTAAAAATTACCTAATGTTTGACTTGAGTAGTTGCCTATTGGCAATCCAACCGCACTATCAACAATGTCGTCAAGTAGCCAAAGTAAATCTGAATCTTTAAACTTTTTTCTTAGCATATGTTTTAATATTTCGTTATCTACGGAAGGGTAGAATTTTCTTACATCTATTTTCAAACAATACTTAGTTTGTTCTTTATTTTTAAGAATTAATTTTAACTTACGTACGGCGGCATGGACACCTCTTCCTTTTATGCAACTATATGTATCCGCGGTAAATGTTTTTGTAAAATAAGGTTCTAAAACATTCATCGCTGCATGTTGAACTATTCTGTCCGGATAGTACGGCAGCTTATACACTACTCTTTCTTTTGGATCTTTTATTTTAAATGTAATGTACCTTGAAGTTGTGTATGTTTTGTTTTTAAGTTGTTCGTGTAGCGTTAAAATATTTTCGTTGCTGTTTTCGTCATACTTTTTTACGCACACTCTTTTTACCTTACCCTTTCTTGCTTTAATTTCGGCAGAAAACAAGTTTTCAACACTTATTATTTCTTGATACAAATTACCTTTTCTTTTCATTAAACCTTTGCTTTAAAAGTAGTTTTCTTACTAAAATACTAACAACTTTATTCTAATCATTTATTTTTTACCTTGCTGGTATGGTTTTATGCTGGTATTTTAAACATTTAGCATAGTCGGGAGGCGGAATTCGCATTCGCATTCGAATTGTCGTAATTCGTGTCGTTGAACTCGAATCCCGAAGAAACCGCCATCTTCACAGCATAAAACCTTTTTCATATTTTTTCTTTGGATTTCATTGATCTATTGAAGATCAATGAAATCCTTATCAACATCGATGAATTTCTTCGCGTAATCTATGGCGCACTCTTCATTCGGAAAGCAAAGGCGGGAGGCGGAAACCGCATACGCAGACGAAAAGTCGTAAAACGTGTCGCGGAACTCGAACCCCGACGAAACCAAGTAGTACGGATACCATCTTCTTTCGTTTCGTTTGGCAACCCAATTTTCCCTATACACTTTTGATATACGCATCTTTTTTATAAATGCTCTTACAACTTTGTTTTCTGATTCATCAAAATTATCTATATTTACCACATCGTTTTTTTCGTTGTAGTTTCCTATAGATAAAACATCATTGTAGTCGTTTATTCTTTCTGTAATTTTTTTATTGAAAAATTCTTTTCCAAAATTTAATTCAAGTATTTGTTTAAACTCCGAAGATGCAGATGGGTACAATCTTAGTGCGTCGTGTTCGTTTAATTCTAATTGCTTTTTCATTTTTTCTGTTTTTAAATATTTAATTATTTTAAAATTCGATTTTTGCTTCGCAAAAATTTGCAGAAGTTTTTCAATCATTACTTCGTAATAAAATTTCTGTACTCATTAGTGAAAGTTTTTCCGGCATATTCTGCGAGTTCTTTGGTTTTGAAGCAAAGGCGGGAGGCGGAATCCGCACACGCACTCGAAGTGACGCAACGCGCGCCGTCGAACTCGAATCCCGAAGAAACCGAGTACCAAGAATACCATCTATTTTCTGAACCATCCATTTTAGGAATCCACCCTTCGTTTAATGCTTTAGCCAATAATACACATATCATTTCGTACTTGGAGTGCAGGAGCAGTTCATCACTTCCATTATACTTTATTAAAGCTAAAACTTCTTTTGAAGGTTTTGTTATACTTAATACGTCCTTTAGTGTTTTAACCTTGCCTGTAATTGACTTTGGTTTGTTTTTTAATTTAGCCGCTTCTACTTTAGCGATTAGCGCTTTTTCTTTTTTAACGGCTAATTCTTTTTGTTGTGTAGCTGCTTTTAATTGCTGCTCTAATGTTTGTTTTTTCATTTTTTCTGTTTTTTAATTTAACTTCTAACTTTTTGTTACACAAATGTACTACAACTTTTTGTACCCACAATGAGGCAATGGAAAAGTTATTAACATTTTTCAAATCAAACCTTTGTTTCTAAAACCAAGTGAGGTCTGCTTACTTGCAACCCTACCTTCAAGGGTGAGTCCTTGCCCTAATTTGTTTGCCATTCTTTGCATGGCTTGTTCGTCTGTTTCGCCATCTTTTACGGCTACCCAAGTTTTTTCGTTGACCTTGACTAATCTTTCTTTTTTGCCAGTAATTTCGGCTTGCGAGTTGCTCCAATTTCTGTAGCAGATTGTGTCGCAGTAATTGCCTGTTTTAAAACTTATTGAACTATTGCACCAAAGGCAAGTGCTGTGCTTTTTCTTTTTACTTCCGTTATTATAAAACTTCTTCATAATCTTTGTTTTTTAAATATTCATTAAGTTTTTCGCGCTTTTGCTCTGCTTCGTATTCGGTGTCATAAACTCCATGTAATGGTACAAAATAAAAAAAGTGTTTTTCTTCTACATACCATTTAAAAATGCCTTTTATTTTTGTGCAATTTACGCGGTATGGCGGCATTTTATTCATAGACCTTATATAGTCAAATAAAAACCTTCCGGCGGCGTAAACAGCGGCTGAAATCAATATTATAACAACCCACATCAATATTGCGTGGTTATCTTGTTTTAGTAATTCTATTCTTTTATCTTCCATAGTTTTTCGGTCTTTTTTGTTAGATCATAAGTTATATTTATTTTATAACTTTCGTTAGCACGCACCCATGTTTCATACATCTTAAAAGCACTGCTAAAATAAATGCCAGTAGCTAAATAGAATACACACTGAATCAATGTATCTATATCTGTTTCTAATGAGGATTCTGGTGTTTTGTTCCATCCGAAATAGCTGTTTGAAATTACCCATATCGCAACACAAACACACCATAAAGTTTTTCCAAGTTTAATTGCTTTCATAATTTATTCGTTTTTAAATGTTACACAAATGTATAACAAGCAACCGTCATTAACAAATATTTTTTTAATACTTGTTAACAACTGATTGTTAATCTTGGGTTTGTTGGATTGCTTGATTTTGCAGCTTAGCTATGGTTAGCAGCTTAATTTGTTTATCAAGAGCTAACACATCTTCTTCTATTCTACGGTGTTCCTTGCGTTCTCTGTAAATAAAAATTGTTGTAAGGGCTGCGACAGCCGCAATAGCTTCAAAAACTATTCTATGAAAATGTATTTCTGCCTTACTTTCCGCCATTTTTTTATTTTGTTTCTTGCTCTTTCTTTTTAGCCTGAGATGGTTTCCACCAGAACTCCCATAAGCCCCAAGCTAATAAAGCTGCTCCAGCTACGTATAAAATTGTATTTCCACCACTTCTGCTTCCAGAAGCCGCTGATGATGATGCTGATGAGCCTGCGCTCGCTGTGTTAAAATGTGTGATCATGCTTATTTTTTTGTTAGCGTATATACTTGTTTTTCTGTTTCTATTAATTTATGGTACGTTGTTTCAATACCATTTTCTTTCCCTTCTTCGTAAGTCTCAAAAACCACTTTATAAGAAGTTGGTGAAGAAGATTTAAGTTCATCGATTGTAAATTTAGTTTTACCAGCTTCTAACTGAGTAGCTAATTCTTTGTCGATAGCGATGCCCTTTGTGTCCACAGCGTCTTCTGTTTGGTTTGCACCTACAATTACTGGCTCAACAGCCGCTTCCTGTTTAATCTCTTCTACGACCTCTTTTGTTTCATGAGGAAGCTTTGCGCTGTTTGTGTCTTTACCTTCAAGTTCGTCTTTGATTTCCCTTACAACCCACTTGTCGTTTGCTTTTAATTTTTGTAAAACTTTTTCAGATACTTTTCTGCCAGTTTTTTCCATCATGTTTATTGATTTCTCAATATCGGCAATAGTTCTAATTCCTATTTTTGCATCCAAAGGAAGTTTGTCTAAAGTTAGACCTTTTTCCTGCATTAATTTTTCATATTCGTGTTCCATATTTATTTGTGTTTTTTAGGTTATTGCAAATGTACAAAATGTTTATTTAACTTACGCAGAATATTTGTTCTAACGGTTTCTCCTTTTTTGGAAAGATTGTTTTCAAATTCTGGATTATACATAACTTCTTTAATGTAACCTAATTTTAAACGCTTCCAATTGCCTTCGTTGATTTCTGGGTGGTCGTGTGTGCCGTATCTATTTATTGCGCTGGCAAGTAATGCCGATTCTTCTTCTATTAATTCGTTGCTCCAATGTGTTTCATCAATAACGTCTTCTTCCAAAACTTCTTCTTCTGATTCTTCTGCATCCAGTTCTTGGATTTGTTTGTTTATTGAACTTATTTTTTGTTGTATTGAATTTGTGTAATCTTCGGTGTCTTCTTTTGGCGAAAGCTGTTTCAATAAATTTGACCTCTCTTGAATCAGTTCTTCTATGATTTCGTCATTCATTTCTTGTAAAGTTCCGCCTTCTTCGAACTTATCAACATAATCCCAATCTTTATCCAATTCCCACGTAGTTACTATTTTTGTTGAATTTCCGTTCTCCAAGTTATACGTATTGTAATCTGGTTTGTATTTTTTAATTACATAAACTGGATATTTTCCAAATAGTGGTTTACCTTTCATTCTATAGCCTTCCCCTATTTTGTCTTTTCCAAATGTTTCTGATTCTATAGTAGCTCCTTGCTCAAACATTTCGCGATGTTCTAATTCGTATTTCTGTATAGTTTCTTCGTCTAATAAATTCCTATTTACAGTCATTAGTTTTTTGCCTTTGTGATAAACAATCCAATTACCTTTAGGCGAAGAATCAACGGTAACGTCTTCTAAACTTATTTTGTTATCGCTAATTCTAATAGCTTTTAAAAATCTTTGAGCCTTAAAATCTAATTCTTTGTTTATAGTAGCTCCTTGCTCAAACTTATCAACGCCCATTGAATTAGATAATTCTTCTTGGAATTCTTCGTCTTGGAGAGTATCATTTAATGTTGCATACCAGTCTATTTTTCCATTATGTTTTTGAACATTGCCTTTAATATATTTATTAAAAATTATTTTGCCCTTTGGAGTTTTTGAAAGAAATTCTGATATTAACTTTACAGCAGAATCTATTGTTTTTTCCGGTATTTCATTTTCTGCAGAAATATAATCTCTTAAAACCTTACTTTCTACACCGCCTCCATCTTCAAATGTAGATATTAACTTAAACCTTGTTTTTAGTTCTTCTTTGGTTACAAGCATTTCACTACCACCAAAAAAACCTCCTTGTGTAGTTTTTAATTCGTATATGCCATCTTTTCCGAGTTTTTTAACCACGTAACGCTTTCCGTTAAACTCAACTTGTTTACCAATCCATTCTTCCCCAGTTATATTTCCGCCTTGCTCAAATTTCTCATTGCCTTTAACTACAGCTTTTAAAACTTTTAAAATATTATCATAAGTTTTTGGCATTTCCCATACGTTCATTTCGTCCCAAATTTTTGCACGAACCTTATAATCTAAATTATTTTCTTTTTCAAAATAAACCATTAGGTCTTTTAGGTCAGCTCCTTTTTTAACCTGAGCCTGCATGTATCTTGCGGTTTCTTCTAATTTATATTCGGGAATAATAGTTGCTCCTTCTTCATGGGCGGCAACGTGCGTAACTTGCTCGCCACCTTTTTCTGCCAACACAGCGGTTACTTCCCACGGCTTCTTAGTTGCTTTAAAAGCTACGGCGGCTTTATTACGTGCTTCTAATGAAGTGTTTGCGTGTACTTCCATTTGTTTGCCTTTGTAGAAACATATATACCCATTAGCTCCTTCTGGACTCACTTCAATCTTTCTTTCTACGCCGCCTCCATCTGCAAATTTTTCTCCGTAAGAACCCGATAATGGTTTGCCGCTTTTTAAAACTTTCTTAGCAACCTTCATGTAATTTTCGTAAGCTACTTTATCTTTAAAATCATTTTCTGAAAGATTATCAAAATACGCTTGATCCATATAAACAATAGCAAATTTATCTCCACTACCATTTACACCTATATAGCCAGTTGATTTTCCAAGTTCGCCAGCTTTCTTTTCGCGCTTATATAAATCTACAGCTTTAATGTATTCTTCTTGAAAATTGCTCGAAGAACCATTTAATGCTCCATGACCACCTTGATTGTCGTAGTATTCTACTTGATACCAAATTTTAGGTTCTTCTTTTTTAAATGATTCTGAACTTAATAAAACTAAATATTTTCCGGAAGGATCACCCTCTGCTGTGCCATTAAATTGTTTGGCTAATTGCATTGCTTTTGATTTACTAAATAAACCAGCGTCATTGTACCCGTCTTCGCTAATTCCATCTGCTTCCTGATTAAGATAATCCTGTTCTCCATAAACCCCGATTTCTTTTAGTTTTTCAAGAGTCCGATTTAAGTCTTCTTGTGAAGTAGTATAGGTGCTTTTTGCATTTATTCCATGAGATTGTTTGTTTACAGTTGCTCCTTGCTCAAATCGTGTTCCGCCAACTTCTGTGTAAAGTTTTTTATACTTTTCGTATTCGTCTTTATGGAATTTCTTATGTTTAGCCCAATCTTTATCTCCTGGAAGATAAGATGCAGCCATAGTTTCGTGATGATTCATTTGTTTTTTATACTCCGCTTTTTTTAAGCCGTCTTTATCTATGGTTGCTCCTTTAGCGTATTTACCAGTTGCCACATGGTCTTCTAATGCAACCCTAATGGCTGGCTCTAAATTAAAATAAATTGATGTTGCATAATTTTGTGTATTCAGCTTAGTATTGTTGTTTCCAAGTTCGGCTTTATGGATTCTATTGATTTCGACTTCGTGGTCTTTTAAGAAGTGGGTTCGTTGCGAAACGCTCCAATTATCCCAAATTGTTTTTGCATCTGCCTTGTACTGTTCTGATATTTTTTTCATTTTATATTTATTAAATTTTTATTTAAGTGATTCTAACATTTCTATTGCTGTGTGGTATGCGCCATTCCATAATTCCTTTTCTTCTTCCGTTATATGTTCTTGGCGCAGCATCATATTAGCGGTTTCCAGTAAACCTTCGAACCTTTGTTGGTGGTCGTCAAAATCAACTTCCTCTTCTTCGGTTATCGGCTCAAAACTTTCCGCATTAATTACTTCAAGAACAAACTCTGGAAGCTTTGCATATCCATCTTCGTAAACAAATGTACTTATTTCTTTTGTAAGTGCCTTAAATTTAGCAGAAGTAGCTTCATCCATTGGTTTTTTAGTAAACGCAAAACCTATGTACATAGAAATTAATTCGGTTATCTTTTCTATTCCTGTGTGTTGCTGCGCATACAATTCTAAATACCTTTGCACTATCCACCACTCACGAAGTTTAGCGCGCTCCGAAAACAAATCCGTTTCTGCCATAACCTTGTAAGCTATAACAATTAATCTGTCGTCATTAAACGCAATTTTATCTTGCATGTTTTCCATGTGTATTTTAGCGTCTACTTCGCGTAGCTTAAAGTACCAATCTTCTTTGTGGAAAACTGCTGGTATTTCGGATATGTGTTCTGTGAAATCTGTAAACTTAAATTTCGCTGAAACTATTTCTAATTCTTGTGCTTCCATATTTCTTAATCTAATAAAATTGTCATTTGCACCAACTCGTCAATAAGAAAATCTATTTCTTGTTTTGCCCTGTCTTCTGGCGCAACAAATTTAACCCTATTTTCTTCATCTATTTCAGTTAATTCAAATTCGTCGTTAAATTGTTCAAATGCGTAATCTGCTTTGTGTCTTTCAAAATATAAATTAGCAGTTGCAAAACTTGGCTTGCGTCTTAGTGCTTCAAATGCCAGCATCAATGAATTAAACTCTGTAAAGTTCATTTCTAATTGCGCTACATAACGCATTCCATAATTCATGTAGTTTTCTAATTCAACTACATTTGTAGGGAAAAATGTTTTAAACTGTGTGCCGTAACCAAATCTAAATAACCCCAGCATTCTGCCCCTTGAAGATATATCTTTAAATATAGCGCTCTTTCCAGCTATCCTGTAATTGCTGTCTGATATTTGAGTTCCAACTTCTTTTTGCAGATAGTAAGCAAAATAATCAACCGCTTGTACGTTGTCGGAAATAACTTTAAAGGTTAGTGAATCTAACACGTTTTGTTTCGAAGGCACTTCTTCTAAGGATTCTTTATTGTTGTACGCCTTAATGTTACCTAAGGATGTATAAAAATGATTGCTATCTGCATTGACGACAATAAATATTCCTCTTTCACGACTTGTTATTTGAAATACAAATTCATTTTGAATTCTTTCTATTGTATCAATTGCCTCTTCGCCGTTTTTACGTTTTTTGTTTTCTTCGGAAGCTTTTCCAAACATTGCATAGTAAATGTAATCATACATAAATTTATTTATGTTCTCTGGATTGCCGTCGTAATAAACAGGGTACTGTAATTGCGATTCAGGATTATAGCGTTCTTCCAGTATTTTATAAATAGACTTCTCTGGTTTTCTACTGTATTTTTCGTCTTCTTTTTTGTCAGACAATTCTATGCCAAGTCTTGTTCTTCCGTCTTTGTAATTAAATTTAATTATCTGACCAGTTAATCCGTTTTTACGTGATAAACTATATGTACGAGGTAAACTACCTACAAGAATGTATTTATCTTCTCTGTATGAGTTATCGAACTTGCCAGCTATCTCATTCCACATTCCTTTGTATGAATCCGCAATCAATGTTATAGCCTCTGTTTCTTTATATCCTAATGCTTTTTCTTCGTCAGTGAATTTTTTATTGAATTTATAAACACTGTAAACAAATTTTTCGGAAACACCAGCTAAATGTATTTCAAATTTACTTGGAGTCAAGTCCCATATATCGTAAGGAAAAGAAACGCCAGTCATTACAACTGATTGCCTTGAAGATTCTTTATAAGTTACGCTTTTTACATTCCATCCGTTTTCGTCAAACTCTTTGTTTTCTTCGTACACAACTAAATCAAACACCTTGCCTATTTGACCAATGTATTCTTTCCCTTTTTTAACTAATGAACTAAACTCGCTGATTAATTTTAGGTTTGAATTTATTTTCTTTTCCTTGTATTCTATTTCTTCTTCGGCTCGCTTTGCTTCTCTTTTAATTTCACGCTGCTCACTTTTTTGAGAAAGTATTTCTGAAACAAGAGCGAATTTTTCTTCAAGCTCTTTTTTTCTTTTATTGCTTTCGTTCATTTCTAAAGAAAGTTTACCAACTTCCTCCATATTTCCTTCAATAGCAGCCTTTGTTATAGCTTCTGCTCTTGATTTCGCAGATTCGTTTATTTCGTTTAGTTCTTTTTCGGTTGCAAGCGCGTCATCAAGTTTTTCAAACTTTCTTAAGGTTCCTTGAATCTTAGATAGCTCGGCTTTTAACTCAACAACTTCTTCTTCTGATTGCTTAATCTGTGTTTGGTAGAACTCGGTTTTTTCTTTTTCAAATCCATCCAACCTTTCTTTTGCTTTTGGCTGAAAATCAGATAATCTTGAAAAATACAAATCTTCTTTTACCGTTGAACCAACAGAACTACTTCCTTCTGGAGCCAATTTAATTTTAAGGTGGTCGGTAATAGCTTCCGTTATTTTTCTTTCCGTGTTTTTTTCTTTAAATAATTGTACGTTAACTTTTTCTATTGAACTATGTCTTCCGAAAGAAGTTTTGGCATGGTTGTCGCCAACAAAGAAAGGCGCACTAAATACGGTTTCTGCCAAGTAATCTTTCTGTGTCATTTTACCCTTAAACAACCCAAGTTTTATTTGATTTTCAATATACTCTTTTAAGCGCTTGGCAAATGTTTCGTAAAAATCTTTTTGGAATTGGAATGGTTTAAAGTAAAGTGTTTTTGAATAATCTTTAATTTGCGAGCCGCGTCTAACTGGTTCTCTGCTAACTCTTAAATCCTTCATTGTTTCGTTGAACGGTTCAACAGCTTCGTCACTGAAGAAGTCATCAAAAGAAAACATATACGAACCCTGTTCTTGGTTAGAACTAACGTTTGCAGACAACGAACGTAATTTCTGTTCCATTAAAGCTGTTAGTCTTGCTTCAGAAGGTATGGCTGAAATTATATAGGTATATTCTGGTTCATAAACTTGACCAGTACGATTAATGCGCCCAAGTTTTTGAACTTCTTTATTTATATCTAACTCCATTTGGGTGATAACCATTGCACGCTTCTTAACCTCTTTTTTATTTTCAAGAGTTGAAGGAGCAGCATCAATCACAACGCCGTCTTCGCCTTTAACTGGCTTTCCGTCTTCTCCTAATGGCGTTTCATATACGATGTTAGCTACGTTATTCGGAAGCGCGTGCATAGATATACCCACTGCCCCGCTTTGGTTTATTAAAAGACAGTCTATTGCGTTTTCATTAAAATCACGAACCAACACATCCGTCTTAATAATATTTCTTTTTGAAATTGTGCCGTAATCTGTTTCTGTGTCTTCAAAATTAATGCAGCGCTGGCGACCAGTAATTTCGTTTATAGAAAACCCTGCGTCATGAATATTCTTTTTAATCATATCCAAAGGCGCAATAGGAATACCAGTATCGGTTCCAAGTATTTCTTGTATTAAACTAACGTATTCATTAAATAGCTGGTCTTTAATTTTAGTTGATAACTCATCGTCTGAATCTAAAACATAAACCGTTTCTTTTATTTCTTCTTGCTGCCCTTCATCGTTAACAGAAATTTTAATTTCATTCCAACGCATGGTGTAGTTAAGTAGGTAAGCCATGTAAAGTGAGAAATCATTTTTAATTTTATCCCCTACTTTATATGAATCAACGCTTACATTACTCATAAATGTTTTCGACATATTGTCTAACGCTGATTCCATTGTGCTGGCAACCGTTACAACAACCTTTCTGCCATTTTTTAAATTCTCTATAGCACGTTCGCTTGACTGCCTAACTTTTAAGCCAAGCAACATAAAGTTAAATAAATTAAACGCTAAGGCATTTACGCCGCGCGCTTGTTTTATTTTTGCCTTTTCTTCTGTATTTAAGTTGCTTTTATGTTCTGATACAACCACTCTAACTTTATCTGCAAAATCAAGAACCTTACTATATAGTACAGCTATTCTGTCTAATTTATTTATTTGGTTATCGCCAGTTTCTGAACCTTCTTTTTCATAATAGTATTTTGAAACACCTTGAATCAATTTTTCCCTACGCAACAATTGTCCGTTTCTTGTAAGTTCTGCCGATACCGCTTCTTGCAAAGCGTTTCCTCCAGCAATAAACACATCAACCAACTCCTCGTCATTTAATCCAGACTCCCTTATGCTTGTTCTTAAAGCATACAAAGGCATGTTATCTGGACGCTTGGCATAGGTAGCTGATAAATACGTTACCATAGATGCCGCCTTAATCATTGGAGCCATAATTTCCCCAACATTAGAAGTTATTCCAGATGCAGTATGGCTTTCATCAAGCACAAGTACGCATTTCCTTTTATCGTCAAAAACATAGCGCTGTAATAGCAGCGTTTTTGGGTGTAATGATTTTGTTCCGGCTATGTATGGTCTACTAACTTGACTGTATGGTATTGCCATCATTCCAAATTCAGCGGGTAGTTCCATGTCTGACATCTTTAAATCAACATCTGGCTTTGGAGATTTTTTGCCGTCAGATTTATATTTCCATATTTTTTGTAATTCCTTATTTGTAATTGAAGGATAGATTACATTTCCTTGTGCGTCTTTTATTTCTATTCCGGAATACGGTATGTAAGGTCTGAATAATTTTTTGCCTTCTCTTAAAGCGGTTGTTACATTTTTAGCGTATGTTTCTCTGTCAACTGGTTCGTAAACATCTCTTCCGTTTTCAAGATAATGCTGTCTGTATAATTCTATTAGTTCAGCAGTAATGTTTTCTATTTCGTCGAAGTTTTCGTTTGTATCGTCAGCACCTTTAACCAAGTATTCGTTTTCCCACCAATCAGGAAAAGAATAATCAACTAAAGTTACTTCTTCGTTGTCTTTAATGTCTCTTCTGATTTCACGGAGTATGTAGGTGTCTGTTAGTTCAGATGAATCAATTTCTATTTTTTTTCTTAATACGGTTGGTACGCCCGCGTCGAATCCAATGGCTATTAAATCCCTGTATATGTCGTTTATTAAATGTTTTTTTTCTGTAAAAAATATTGGCATAGCTTTTAATTCAAGTGCCGCGTATCTTAAAATTCCAGCCGCCTGCCTGCCTTTACCAATCCCAGTTTGATCGGCAATAATAATAGCATCGCCGCCGTTTTCATAATTAAAAATAGCGGTTGCAATAGCGTCGATTTGCTCTCTTGAAAAACGAACTATTTTGCGACCAGCTTCATCTAATTTGTTTGGCTCGTAACATAAGTCTTCAACACTTCTGTAATGTAATTTCTTAGCTACATATTCCTCTACGGTTAAGCCTAAAATAGCAATTGCATTTTTTAAATACTCGTTAAATTTACGCTGCTCAACAGCCATTGAATTTGGAACAACGGTATCTAAAGTTGCACCCATTTCGGAAGCGGAATAATACGGTGTTTGTATTTGATCTTCAGCTTCAACAGTTGCACCTAATTCAAACTTTTGCGCATTTATTTTTTTTACATCTGTACAAAACAAGTTGTCTGATTTTGTTTTGTCTTTATAAAATTTACTTTCGTTGTCTTTGTAGAATTGGTCGTCAACTGGTTTGTAAAATTTTTCTTCTATTAATACTGTTTCCATAGTTTTTATTTGTTTATGCTAAATTTTGGTGCGCAAATACTGGTCGTTTACATTTTTCACATACGTTTGTGAATTTAGGCTGATCTCCATAGCCGATATGTTGACACGAACCACATTCGTATTTGAAGTTTTTTATTGCTGGCGCTAAAACTGCGGTTTCTAATTTTATTCTTAATTCATGTCCAGCCAGTTTTTTTGTAACTGCTTTCCATAAAGCGCCGTGTCCATCTGTTTCTTTATGCTGGTCATCTAATCTATGTAAATGACCTATGTGTTTTTTATCGAAATGGAATATTTCAAAAATAATTGCGTGTGATATTTCGTGCAAAATTACGTCGCGCATATTTTGTTTCCAATTCAAATCATGCTTAGTATATTGTATAGAAACGTAAATATTTTTACCATGTTTTGATTTTCCAATCATTCCTGATGCAGCAGAACATAAACCAGCCCATTCTTTAGAACTACCGAATTGGAATTTCCAACCGCGTTCTTGTAAATTCATTTCCTTGTAGTCGGCAATATACTTTTTAAGTTTTGGGATAGTTTTAATCTTAGATAGGTAGTCTATATTTATAAGACTTGCGCCGTATGCAATTGTTTCTGCAATGATATCTGGATTAGCGTTTACTTTTCCAGCTTCTTTATATAAGTCTTCTATGAATGAGTCGAAGTTCATTTTATTTTATTTTTTTAATAAATCCTTGACTCCAACGAAATAATTTTTGCCATACGCTTCTTCTAATTGTTCTTTGGTATAGCTATAATAATCATGTACTATACATGGAGAAGATTTCATTATTTTTATTTCTTCTTCCGTGAAAACCACACAGCTCTTCATAAGTTCTTCTATGGGCGTTTTTTGGTTTTACTTCTCATCTTTTACGTAAAAAACCGTGTCTATAAAATACAAAACTCCTTTTTTGGTTAAAACATTTTCGTCATGAATGTCTTGTAAATGAATTCCTAATTCGGAATTGTAATAATCAAAGTTTTCTGTATTCTCAAATCCTTTGTCTAAAAGAAAGCTACTCACTAATTGTAAATCTGCTTTTTCTGTATCTTCAATTAAAGGTTGCTTAACCACAGAGAACAGGCAACCATTTTTTTCGGTAAATCCAATTAGTTCGTAATATGTACCTGGGAAAAAGTAATTGTGCAAAATAAGACTGTTCAGGTATTTTTCCCAAGAACTATAAAACCAGCAGCTATTTGCCTTTAACGTGTGTTTTTTGTCATAAAAATAAACATCGTGTTCATTCCCCTGACCAGCAAATTTTTCTTCGTCTAATTTTTCAATCCAAATGTTTTTAGATTTAGCATACTTCTTTAATTCGCTTGCTTCTTTATTTTTGAAGTGCTGCGGTGTTTCACTCTTATTATTTGAGCCCTTAATTTTTCTAAGGTAAATGGCTGCTGATTGGATAGCTGATCCTCTTGTAACTTTGCTAACTCCTGAAATGATGTCGTTGATTTCATTTTTATTTGTTTTATTTGTTGATTTTAAAATTCCTCCGTTTGAAAATTCTTCCGCTTTATGATTTTCATCCAACCAATTTAAAGCGTGTATATGTGCATTGCCATAGCTGTATATTTTTATTTTACCTTGCGCTTGTAATTCAATGGCAAAGTCGCTAAGTGTTTTTCTTGCCTGACCAGAAGTAATTGTTGATTTTGGATCGTTCCAAGATTCGTAGGCTTCTATAACTTTAATTGGTATTTCTTGTTTTATAGTAGCGCCTTGTTCGTAACGACCTTCTTGAGAATCTTCTTGTTGTTTTTTATGCAGTTTATCTAATTCTAAAAAAAAGGTATTCGTATATTGTATCCCTTTGTTTTTTAGCCAAACATACACGCACAACATAGCTTCTTGTTCTGATTCTTGTTTCTTATATTTATAGTACGCAGCAAACTCTTTATCTTCTTTAGATAACCCTACAGAAGACCTTTGTCTACTAAGTTCATCAGATATTTCCTTCTTGGTTCGTCCAAAGAAGTTTCTATCCGCCTGTTGACATACATGTTGGATTTCGTGAAGCAATGCGGCTTCTTTTGAGCATTCCGATTGGCTTTCGCCGATTTTGAATTTTTCATGTTTATTTTTTTTATAATAGTTTAGATGTAACCCTATATATATTTTACTCAACCCATAGCTGGTTCCTGATTCAATTTCAGATTCAGCGTCGTCGTCACCTTTAATTGAAACGAAATATACTAATATTTTTTTGGCTTTTGGATATTTATTAAAAAATTCTTTATGCTCTATGATTTTACTTAGAGGTAATGGCTTGCCTGTATCGCATAATGAATACGCTTTTTCTGTGGTTATTTTCCACTTATACTCAGAATCATCTATGTTTTCTGTAAAATATTCCGCACCTACATTGCCTCCAAATAGTTTTTTTTCTACTTCTTTGGGGCAACCAATAACAGCCAGCACGCCATCTTTTAGTTTAATGGTTTTAAATTTCTTTTTGACAAAATGCTTCGGGTCTTCTTGGCGCATTCTTATAACGGTTATTCCTTCGTCTATGCCATCCTCAAAACCGTGTTCTGTAGCCCACTTTTTAGCTTGGGCTTGCGTAAAGTTCTTCTTTTCAAAAAGCAGGGTTTGTATTTTTGTTCCTTCTGGACAGAATTTTTGGATAGTTGTGCCTTTTTCAAACTTAGGCTCTACTATCGGATTACCGCCTTCTGATTGGTTTATCTTACTTAATGTTTTCCAGTGCTTTTTAACGGCTTTTTTAGTGATAATAGCTTCACCAAGCTCAATTTCTACTGGTCTTCTGCTGTCATCTACTATAACGGCTTGAACGCCTCCGTCGACATGAAGTTTTCCTCCGATGTTTCCTCCCA
>JGI26470J50227_1000027_pt1 | contig 73961 bp, 70 predicted proteins | sample FreactTroBogLake_FD_50227 | JGI IMG/M metagenome (IMG submission 50227)
CCTTGCAGGCTTAGGAACGGACATAAAACTCTCCTTAGAAAATATCTAAGAACACGTTTCACTGTAATTCGATGAGGAATCAAATGCCAGATTTTTTTGTATTTTCCAAAGTCCTTCCCATTCTGCTCTATCCCCTCCCGTTGGTCCTGATCCTCGTTTTTGCCTTCAGTTGGGCCGTGGGCAAAAGCCCGTGGCGCTGGTGGATCCGACTCTGTGTCCTGGTTCTTTGGGTGGCCTCGACCCCCTGGTTGGCGGATTGGACTTCCCGGCAGTGGGAGACGCCCCGGAGCACCCGAGCCCACCTCGCCCCGACCAGTGATGTGGCCGTGGTCTTAGGGGGCCTGTCGGACCCGACCGTCTCGACCCCCGAGCACTGGGAGTTCAACCGGGCCGCCGAGCGGATCACCGAGGCCGTTAGTCTCTGGAAAGAAGGACGGGTCAAGGCCCTGTTGATCTCGTCGGGGAGCGGTGAGTTGTTGGACCCTTCGGCGGTGGAGGCTCCGGAACTGGCGGCATGGGCCCGGTCCATGGGGGTCCCCGCCACGGCGATTCTGGTCGAAAGTCGATCCCGGAATACCTATGAGAACGCCCAGGAGAGCCTGCGGCTGGTCCGCGACCACCACTTCCACACCGTGGTTCTGGTCACCTCGGCGGTCCACATGCCCCGGGCCGCAGCCGTCTTCCGGAAGGCGGGGTTCGACCGCGACGGCCTTGCGCTGACCCTGTGGCCTGTGGACACCCAGCAGAATACCGAAAAGTTTCCCGTCAACGCCATCCCCGAACCCACGAGTTTGGGGACGGTTCAGAACGTGTTGCGGGAAGTGGTTGGGTTCATCGCGTACGGGTGCCAAGGGTACCTGTAAGGGACGCCCCCGCCCTTATCCCCGGAACAGCGGGTCGGCCCCCAGGGTCCCCACCAGACCCTGACGGTACTCCTTGGTCCCCAAGACCTTGAGGTGGGCCTCGACGTCGGCCAGAGCTTCCCCGAGCTTCAGACGCTGGGCTTCTTCCTTATGGTGGGGGCTGGCCAGGAACGCCTTCAGGGACTGGTGGTGCCGCTGGTACAAGGCCTTCTGGAGGTCCCGGTAGCGGTCCAGCCGGGCTTGGTACCAGTCCGACTCCAGGACGGTTTCCCGGTCGAACAACCGACGAACCTCGGGGTCTTCGGCACCCTTTCCGTTCCAGTGGCCATGGGCCATGATGTGGAGCAGGGCCTGGAGGGGCGGGATGGCCGAATTCACCGACCCGTCTTCGAAGTACTCCAGGGCGACCTTCTTCTGGGCTTCGGCGATGTTCTCGATCCCATCGACAAAATCGGCCAAGCTCTGGCGTTCGGGCTTGAGGATCTCTTCGTTGAAGACGATGCTGGGGTCGTCGAAGAGCCGGCCCAGGAAATGGGTGGCAAAGTCGTAGGTGATCCGGTAGCCCAGCCGGCTGGCGGGGATGGNGCGCCCTTCGTACTCGAAGTCCGAAACCTTTTCCAAGTACCCGTCGGCAATCCAGTCCTTGGGATTCCTTTCGGCTTCGGTGAGCCGGCACCACAGCTCGGGGATGACCAGCGAGATGTCGTGGTCGACCCGGTACTTGGGTCCGATGTGACCGGCCGCACTCGAGAAGCCTTGGTACCCCGTGAGGATGAACCCCAGGAGGGCGTTGTTGAGGTCGGTGGTCGGCACCAGGGCGTTGAACGGTCCCTTGGTCAGGGCCCCTTCGGACCCGGCCCCCGTGGTGGACGGGCTTTTCCCCGTGAGGGAACAGATAAAGTCCATGAACAGTTCGGGCAGTTCCTGGAAGTGCAACGGATTGTAGACCGCCAGGGGGCGGATCCCCGCCTTGTGCTCGGCCGGGTTGTTCCTGCGCCCGGGAAGCACCGCATTGATCGGGTGGTGGACGGGGTGTCCCCCGGGGATGGCCCGGGCCAGCCGGACCCCGGTGTCGGCCAGGTGCCGGTCCAAGGGCCGCAGGTAGTTGGGGTCCATTTGCAGGTACCGAGGGTTCTTCGACGGGGCCCCGTCGACGATCCGGGGATGGCTCGACACCACGAAGTACCGGCTGTCGGGGTCTCGGTGGGCCGCACTGATGAGGTCTTGGACGGGTTTGGTGTACTCGGTGAACTCGATGACGTTTTCAAGGAAGTCCTGGGCTCTGTCCTTTTCAAAGGGCTCGAAGTTCGAGATGAAGTTCCCCTCGATGGACAGGTCGTGCTCGGCCTGCTTGTCGTAGCCCCGGTGGACGGCTTCGTCGGGCCGCTGGAAGAACCGAAACTCACAGTTTTGGGTGAACTTGACGCTTGGTTGCCGGTAGTCGGGGTTGAGGTGGCCCAGGGCCGACGAGGGGACGATCACCGACGCACTGATGTCGTCCTCCCACTGAATCTTGAAGGCGGGCATGAAGTCCTGCCTGAGCTTGTAGGTCCAACTGGCCCCGTCACCCCGGACGCCGATCCGCAAGTACGCCCCCATGATGGGGCGGTCTCGGTACTTGAAAATGGTCCCTGCGGTGCCGTTGACGACGTCGACCGAGATCAAATCGCTCCAGTGGCCCTGGTGATCCGGCGAGATGCCGTGGAAGCGTTTGATCAAGAAGACCAGGGCCTTGATCCGGCTGGGCAGGGTGTCGAGCCAGGCGTTGTGGGCCGGGGAGTACTTGGACGACGGCGAGAGCAGCTTGATCACATCGTTCAGGGACAGCTTTTCCGACAGAAGGGAGGCGGTGGCCCCTTCCTCGGGGGGAACGCGCCAGATCCGGCTGTAATCGTGCTCGATGATTTCGGTGACCACGGCCATATCCTTGGTGAAATCGCCGATGGTGATGGGGCTGTAGTGGATGGCGTCGGTGATCGCCTTGCTGATTTCGGATTTACCGCCCCCGGAGACGGTACAGGGCTTGTGACACAAGGTGCCTTCGGCAGCGGTCCCCACCAACCGCCAGGCCGTGGTGGCCGGATGCTTCTCCATGTGCACCCGGTACCCGGAAGGATGCACGTAGGTGCGGTCGGGGAGCACCCGGAGTTGGTGTTGCCGGCCATCCCGGTGCCATTGAACGTGTTGTTCATCGAGGTCGATGACGGCGTCTTCGGGGATGTAGATCACCTGGGGGAAGGTCCGATCCACGGCGTAACCCTCGGGGTGCACTTCGACGGCGTCCCCGAGCAGCTTCGCCACGTCGGCTATGGTTCGCCCGGCTTTCCGGATCTCGGCATCGGGGATGAACCGCATCCCCAAATTGTACCGAGGGAACGCCAGGGCGCCCCCGGCGTGCTCCTCTTCGGCCAGTCCCATCAGGTTGGCGGCGTAGCTGATTTGGGTCTTCACCTCTTTCTTGGAGTACCCGTAGTAGTTGTCGGCGATGAGCGTGACCATGACGCCCCGGTCGTCCCGGGCGCAGATCTTGAACGCCCCCCCATCGTTGTAGAGCTCCCCGGGGTCTTTCCAGGCCATCCCATCGCGCTTCTGGCGGTCGGTGGCGTCTGCCCAGGCCGGAAGGCCCAGGTCCTTCTTCTTGAGGGTCGTCAAGTGGGTGGCAAGGATGATGCAACCGGTGTGGCCGGTCCAATGGACGGTATCGAGACCGGCATCGTTCTCGGGAAGGTAGGGGTCCCCGGCGTTACCAAAGATCGACTCAACGAAGTCGAGGTTGCTGACCAGGTTGCCCGGGGCAAAGAACCGAATCTCCATGGACTTCTCGGGGCTCCACCCGGCCACCTCGGGGCTCACCAGGGGCCGGAGCAACAGGCTGACGAAACCCTTGGCCTGGTGCGCCTGGGTGGCCGTGAAGGGGAGGGTGGCCAACTCGTCGGGGGGACTCACCGCCGCAGCCAGGAGGCGACCGAACACAGCTTTGGGCACGGCCTTTTTGTCCGGGGGCACCGGGAGGCCCCCCTCGGCCACATGGAACACCCCCTTGGTGGTCCGTCGGTCATTCAGGGGGTTGTGGAGAATTCCCTGCTTGACCCGGTAGCTCGTCAGGATCCCCGATTGAAACTTGTGCTCGGTGGGGGGCAGGGACAGTTCCCGGGCCAACCCGTAGCGGTCTAGCACCAGGGTGTTCGAGGGCAACCGGGGCACCTTTCCCAGGCCGGCATCCGCCAGGTAGGCGTCCAGGAACGCCTGGACCCTTTGGTCCGCCGGGGGCAGGTAGTCTTCTAGCAAACGGTTCTTTTCGCGAAAGTTTCGGATGAGGTCCCGGGCGAGTTCCAAAGGCTGATCGGCAAATTCCGGGGCCTCGCACGGGGGCTGACCCAGGGCTGCGAGCTTCATGTTGAGGATGCCCACCAGTTGGCGTCGGACCTGGGGGTCCTGGTGGCTGTGATCGAGGCCAAAATTCCGGCGGGCTTTCATGAGGAACTCCTCTAGCGGCAAGGTCGAACTTGGGAAAAGATTACCGGAAAACGGGCCCTGGGCGCAAGGATTCCCGTCGCATTTTCGTTCCTGGTTTCCTATAATAGAGACAGGGGTGTGCCCCACTCCAGGAGGAAACCATGGCCGACGAACAACTTTGGGACGAGGAAGATGAGAACACGCAAGAAGATAAATATCTCCTCTTCAATCTGGGGGAGGAGGTGTATGGGATTCCCATCACCCACGTGATCAACATCATTGAGCTCCAAAGGATCACCGAAGTGCCCGACATGCCTGACCATATCCGGGGGGTGATCAACCTCAGGGGTACCGTGATCCCGGTCATGGACCTACGGCTTCGGTTCCGGCTTCCGGAGCGACCGTACGACGATCGAACGTGCATCATCATCGTCAAAGTGGCCGGTAAGTCGGTGGGGTTCATCTGCGACACCGTGGCCGAAGTCCACGACATCGCTCCCCAGGACATCCAGGAGCCCCTGCAGTTCCGCCGGGACGACGTCCAAGCCCAGTACATCAGCGGGCTGGGCAAGGTGGGGGACGATGTCCGGATTCTTCTCGATGTGGAAAAGGTCCTGTCCGACGAGGACCAGAGGGCCCTGGCGGGATGATATCGGCGGCTCTGCCGCTGGCCCTGGGGTTTGCGGTTTTTCTTCTCCTCATCCTGGTTCTGGAACGTCCCTCCGAAGTCCGTCGTTTTTGGCTGGTTCGGACGATCACGGCCGCCTTGGTCGGCCTCGTCCTGTGGAAACTCACCCCGGTCTGGACCCGGTGGGACGACGTGTTTGACCACCCCCTCTGGCTGCTTTCCATGAACGGCGGCCTCGCGGCGGTTCTGGGCGGGGGCTTTGCCTTCGCCGGGATGGGCGGCCTCGGACTTTGGCAAGTCTCCCGGCAGTGGCCCGGGACCCGGCGGTGGACCTTGGTGGTCCCCGTGGTCGCGGGGGTGGCCGTGATGGGGCTCTGGGCGGTGGGGGAGTCGTGGGCGGTTCCCCCGGTCGGCCGGGACCCGGGGCCGGCGGTTCAAACCCTGGTGTCGGACCTGGAAGGCCGGCGCCATGCCTTAGCCGACTACCGGGGTCGGGTGGTCGTCGTCAATTTCTGGTCCACCACCAGCGCTGGTTCCGTGGCCGAGTTGCCCGAGTTTCAGCGCTTCACCGCTAAACCCTCGTCCCGGGTCGTGGTCCTCGGCGTCGCCCTGCCCACGGAGGAAAAGGTGGGAAACAGCGACGTCGTTCGGTTTGCCGCCGAACACCACCTGACCTGGACCCAGCTCACCGACGACGGGGGAGAATTGCAGAAGGCGTTCGCCGTGACGGTGCTCCCGACCACCGTGGTCCTCGATCCTCAGGGCCGGGTGGTCGACCGCCGGGAAGGAGCCGTCGACCTGTTCTGGCTACAAACCCTCGGACCCCGCTTTGCCCCCTGATGTCTACTTTTCCGACGACGACGGTTGGGGCGAAGCCCGGCACGTGTTCTTGGCCGGGAACGATCTTCCCGGGGCCTGGGCCGGTCGGACCACCTTTGTCGTGTCCGAGCTCGGCTTTGGAACGGGGCTGAACCTGCTGGCCCTGGGAACCCTGGCCCAAAGCGAGGTCGATGCCGGCCGAGCCGTGCCGAGGCTGACGTACCAAACCGTGGAGTGGGACCCTCGGCCCGGGAGCGATTTTGTCGCCCACGCCGAGCGGTGGCCAGCCCTGGGCCCGGCGGCCCGAGCCCTCCAGGCCGTGTACCACCCGGAACCCGGCTGGAACGCCTGGACCTGGCCCTGGGGAGACCTCAGGCTCTTCGTGGGTGACGCCCGGACCCTCCCCGGGGAACCTTCGACCTTTGGGCCCACCGACGCCTGGTTCCTCGACGGGTATGCCCCGGACCGGAACCCGGAACTGTGGCACCCTGACCTCCTCGGGTGGGTGGGACGGCTCACCCGGCCCGGGGGTACGGCCGCCACGTACAGCGCCGCCGGGGTCGTGAAGCAAGGTCTCAGGGCCGCCGGGTTCGTCGTGGTTCGTAGGCCGGGGTGGGGCCGAAAACGCCACATGGTGGTGGCTCGAAAGGGCCCCTGAGGCTTGTCGTTCCCCAAGGTTTTCTGTACTCTATATAGGAAAGAAGCGATATTGCTTCGAGAAGGAAGGAACCCATGAGCGAAAAGCTGTCCACCGCCGATTTTAAGAAGAAGGTCTTCGACTTCGAAGCCAATCCCAGCTGGAAGTACGAAGGCGATCTCCCCGCCATCGTCGACTTCTACGCCGACTGGTGCGGGCCCTGTAAGATGGTCTCCCCGGTCCTGGATGCAATTTCCCAGGAGTACGCCGGAAAGTTGAACGTGTACAAGATCAACACCGACGAGGAGCAGGAACTGTCGGCTGCCTTTGGCATCCAGAGCATTCCCAGCCTGCTGTTCATTCCCAAAACCGGAGAACCCCGGATGACCATGGGAGCCCTCCCGAAGGCTCAGATCCTCAAGGCCATGAAAGAGGTCATGTCGATCGAGTGATCACCCTTGGAACACCGCGATACCGTCTCGTCCCTGGGCCTTGACCTGGTAGAGGGCGGTATCGGCGGCTTCCTGGAGTTCCTTCAACGTGCGGTGCNCCCCGTGGTCGAGGGAAGCCATCCCGAGACTGAGGGAGGGGCGAATGTCCCCCAGGGAAAACTCTGAGGCTTTGAACAGTTCGAGGATTCGACTCGCCACCACCCGGGCGTTGTCGGGGTCGGTTTGGGGAAGCAGGGCGATGAACTCGTCGCCCCCGTACCGGCACACCAGGTCACCTTTCCGGAGGACAGTCTGGCAGGTCTGAGAAAAGTGCCGGAGGAGGGCGTCTCCCTGGGCATGGCCGAACCTGTCGTTGATTTGCTTGAAGCGGTCCATGTCGATCATGAAGACGGTGAGGGGCNCCCCCCGGGTCAGGGCATGCTCAAAGAGCTCGGGGCCCAGCCGTTCCCATTTCCGGCGACTGGGAAGACCCGTGAGGGCGTCGGTCTCGCTGGCCTCCCGGGTGGCCCGAAATTGACGAGCGTTGAAGAGACCCACGGCGACGTTGTCGGCGAAGGCCATCGCAGGCCACACGTGCTCGCTCCGGAAGAACCCCGTTTCGTCGTGCCAAAACTCCATCACGCCCCGGGCTTCCCCCTGGAACAACAAGGGAATCCCAATCCATGCGAGGGGGGCGACCGACCCCAGGACGGGGGCCAAGTTATCGACCACGTGGGGAGTCTTCTCGACGGCCACCCTCACGACCATGGGCCGGGTGGAGGGCCCCCCAACGTCGGTGAGGGTTTCTTCGTCTTGTCCCAGGAGTTCAAGGGTTCCCTCGCGGTAGGCCCAGATCCTGGCCCCGGTGAAGGGGAAGAGGGTGGAAGCCTGCTCGAGAATCACGGGGATGGTGCTTTCGATGTCCAAGGTCGACGTGACCACAGACCCCGCGGCTCTGAGGCTTTCCGACATCAAGTACCGCCGCTCCAAGTCTACGAACCGCCCGTGGAGGAGGGCCTCCGATTGCTTTCTCAGCCCGATGTCCCGGTCCAGGCCGAACAGTCGGGCTACCCGACCATCGGGCTCTCGTTCCAACACGATGGCAAAGGTCTGGACCCAGCGGTAGCCCCCCTTGGGCGTCCGCACCCGGTATTCGGCAAAGAATTCATCTTCGTGACCCTCGAACACCCGGGCCAACAGAATGTCGTAGGTCGGACGATCCGAAGGATGGATGGCGTCGTGGAAGTTGGCGTTCCCCAGCTTGTCGACTTGGTACCCTAGGCTCGACATAAAGCGGCTCATCGCCCGTTCTCCCGTTCGGTAGTCTACGAGAAAGAAGCCCCTCTGAAGCAATCTGTCGACGTAGTGGAACGGGTCAAACATAAAAAAACTCTAGCATGGGCCCCGGCTTCTGAAAAGGGTATCAGAGGATTGGATTCAAACAATCCGGCAGGGGATGAGGGCGTCTTCGTCCAACGAATAGACGGCGCACAACCGGTGGTACCCATCGGCGATGATGACCCGGCCATGGGGGAACTTCTCACCCGACGGGGTGGTCTTGGGGATGGGGATGCCGGACGTACAGGGCGATGGCGCCCCCGGCGAGGCCGAGGATGAGCCCGGTTCCCAAGAACACCGAGCCGAAGCCCAGGGATGCCGCCATGGTGGCCCCGACGAGGGGGCCCAGGGCGTTGGCCGTCGAGGCGATGGAACTGGTGAGCCCGTAGACACTCCCCTGTTTTCCTTGCGGAACCCTTTGGGCGATGAGGGCGTTGGCCGAGGGCATGGTGCCCCCAATGAAGAAGCAACTCACCAAACGCAGGGCGAGCAATTCGAGCGGTGAGGTCACGAAGGCTTGGGGAAGGGTGAACACCGCCGCCGAACCCATGCACAGGATGAGCGTTCGGCCATAGCCCCATCGGTAGCTCAGCTTCCCGACAGTCGCCGCCGCGAGCGCGCTGGCCATGGCTCCCAACCCCAGGATCAGTCCTGTGGTCGAACTCACCAGGGCCCGGGGTCCCGGGAGGCTTTGAATGAACAGGGGAAGGAAGGGGGCCGTGATCGACCCTGCTACCTGGTCGGCCGCCACCACCGCCAACAGCGACCAAATCGCCTTCGAGTGGGTGAGGGCCGAGAGGCCTGGCCACCAACGGTGCCCGGGGGCTGGGGAGGCCTTCGGGGGCACGAAGTCGTCCTGGGCAAATCGGGAGACAACCACGCCGGCCACCAGAAGCAACCCCGCCGTGGCAAAAAACGTGACTCGATGGCCAAAAAGGTCCGAGATCACCCCCCCGAACATGGGGCCCAACGACGCCCCCAGGAACACGGTCATCTGAAGAAGGCCGAGGGAAGCCCCTTGCTCCTCCTGGGGGGCGATGGACGCCACCATCACGGTGGCCGCGGCCACGGTGCCGGTGATCATCCCCTGGAGCATCCTGAGGATGAGCAGTTGCCACGGCTCGGTCACGAGACCCTGGAGCACCAGCACCACCACCCCGCCGAACATGGCCCGGAGCAGCATGGGTTTGCGGCCGTATTGGTCGGCAAGATGACCCCAGATGGGGGCTGCCACCGCCAGGGTGATGGCCGGCAAGGCATTGATCAGGCCGGTGTAGAAGTTGATCCGTACCGCATCATGGATCCCGAGATCCTGCAAAAAAAACGGTATGATGGGGCCAGACGTGTTGAACCCTGTGATGGCGAGTAGTTCACCGGCCAAAATGGCGTACAGGGTCGATTTCCAGGGAAGGGTGTTCATAGGCTTGGACGATCCTCCGTGAGTATACTGATTTCTCGAAGTTTTTGTCGGGGAACGGGGTAGAATGCACAAGAGAGACCGACCGTGACCTTCTTCCGAGCCTTCTGTGCGATGCTGTGCGCTCTCACCACCCAGGCCGTCTGTGGCGCCGACGGCCCCCTGGTGTTTTTGGGGAACGACCACCATGCCCCCTTGGAGTACCTGGACCACGGATCGCCCCGGGGCTACGTCATCGAACTGGCCCGGGCCGTGGCCAAGGGCCTGGGACGCCCCTACGTCCTGGACCTGGAAGACTGGACCTTGGCCCAGCGCCAGGTCCAGGAAGGTACCGCTGATGTCCTGGTGGGGGTGGCCTACACCCTGGAGCGGGCGGGCGCCTACGACCTCACCGATCCGGTGTCCCACAGTCAGTTCACCTTTTTCACCCGGGGCCGGCCCGAACTGAACCAGCCCGAGGACTTGTCGGGCCTCACCGTCGCCGTCGTCGCCGGAGGGATTCCCCAAGCCCTCATCTCCACCGTGCCCCGGGTGCGGATCCATGTGGTGGCGAGCTACGAGGACGGCTTCCGGGCCGTCCAGGACGGGGCCGTCCAGGTGTTCGCCGGGGACCGGTGGGTGGGGGCCTACCTCCTCAGCAGTGGGCAGTGGCCCGATGTCGGGGCCTCGACGATCAATTTTGCCACCTTGCCCATGGGCTTCGCCGTCCGCAAAGGCAATACCGCCCTCCTCCAGGCCTTGAACGACGCCATCCGCAAGGAAAAAAGCGAAGGGGCCTTCCGAGCCATCGAGCGTCGGTGGGAGGCTGCCTCGGTGGTTTTCCTGACCCGGGATCAGGCGTTGCTCGTGGCCTTGGGGGGCGGGGGCCTCGTGTTGCTGGCCCTGGTCTTTTGGGTCGTCTTTTTGCTCCGGCAGATCGAGAGAAGGCAAGCCGCAGAGAAGGAGTTGAGGCGCCTGACCGGGGCCTTCCAACAAGCCCGGTGGGGCATTTCGATCAGCGACGACCAGGGGCTTCTGGTGTTTGCTAACCCCGAGTACGCCCGGATGCATGGGTACGCCGTCGAGGAGCTTCTGGGCCGAAGTCCCGAAATCCTCATCCATCCCAAGGACAGGGAGCCGGTCCAGAGGCTTCTGGCCGATGCCAAGACCGGGCAGAACACGGCTTCCGAACTCGTCCGGGTCCGTCGGGACGGTTCGACCTTCCCAGCCGTCCTGAACGTGACCAAACTCGAGGCCTCCCCCGGGGACAGGCTCAGTTTTGTGGTGAACGTCCTGGACATCACCGAGCGCAAGCGGTTTGAAAAGACGATCTCCGATCAGTCCGCCCAAATGCGGGCCCTGCTCGGGACCATGCCCGACCTGGTGTGGCTCAAGGACACCGACGGGGTGTACCTGGCGTGCAATCGCCGGTTCGAAACCTACCTCGGGGTCCCCGAGTCCGAGATCCTCGGGAGAACCGACTACTTCTTCCTGGAGAAAGAGGTGGCCGACGAGGCCCGGGACCACGACCAAAGGGTTCTCCAGGAAGGGCGGCCCCTGGTCCACGAAGGGCTCCACCGGTTCGCCGACGGCCACGCCGAGTACCTCGAGGTCATCGACACACCGGTGTACGACCCCAAGGGCAGGGNGTTGGGCATCCTAGGCCTGGCCCGGGACTTCACCCGGAGGAAGCAAGACTTCGAGGCCCTGAAACAGAGCCAAACCAAGTTCCTCAAGGTGTTCAACGCCAGCCCCGAGGCCATTGTCATTTATCGCAGGAGCGACCAAGTGGTGATCGAAGTGAACGACGGGTTCACCAAGGTCACGGGGTTCACCCGGGAAGAAGGCCTGGGCAGCACGGCCACCGAACTGGGCTTTTGGCTCTCGGTGGAGGACAGGACGAGGTTTCGAACGGAGTTGGCCAAGGATGGCTCTCTGAGCGGGTTTGAGGTATCGCTTCGGATGAAGTCGGGGGTCGTCAAAACCTTCTTGGTCAACAGTGACCCCATCGAAATCGACGGGCAAGCCTGCCAGCTCGACCACTACCTCGACATTACGGAGCGCAAGCGGTTGGAGGGCGAGGCCCTGGAACTCCAGGCCCAACTGCACAGCGCCGAACGCATGGAGAGCCTGGGGATCCTGGCCGGGGGGATTGCCCATGACATGAACAACGTGTTGGGGGCGATCCTGGGCATGGCCTCGGCGAATGCGACCTTTGCCCCGGACCGGGCCACCCGGGAGGCTTTTGAGATCATCGCCAAGGCCGCTGACCGGGGGGGCACCGTGGTCAAGAGCCTCTTGGGGTTTGCCCGGCAAAGCCCAGCCGCCTCCCACTCGTTAGACTTCAACCAACTCCTCCGGGACCATGTCCCGTTGCTCGACCGGTCGGTCCTCACCCGGACCCGGGTGGTGTGGGACCTCGCCGAGGACCTGCTTCCCCTGGTCGGCGACGAAACGGCCCTGGGCAACGCCGTGGTCAACCTCATCGTCAACGCCGTGGATGCCATGGATGACCAGGGGGTGTTGACCCTGAGGACTTGGAACGTGGGAGCCACTGGGATTGCCTTCCAAGTCGAAGACACGGGGTCGGGCATGGGCCCCGAGGTCCTTCGCAAGGCGTTGGATCCTTTTTTCACCACCAAGGCCCCGGGGAAGGGAACGGGCCTGGGCTTGGCCTTGGTGTACTCGACGGTGAAGGCCCACCTGGGACAGCTGGATATCCAAAGCGAGCCAGGGCAGGGGACCCGGGTCACCCTCACGTTCCCGGCCCAACCCGGTGGAACCGTCCCCGCCGAACCCCCGGCAGTCCCGGCCCGACCCCAGGCCTCCCAGCGGGTTCTGCTTGTGGACGACGACCTTCTGGTCCGAACCGCGGTGGAAGCCATGGTGGTGGCCTTGGGCTACCAAGTGTCGGCGGTGGCCAGCGGAGAGGCGGCCCTCGAGACCCTCGCCGGGGGGGGGGACCCTCCTGACGTGATCATTCTCGACCTCACCATGCCGGGGTTGGGAGGGCAGGGGACGCTACCTCGGATCCGGGAGTGGAATCCGAGGGTCCCCGTGCTTTTGTGTACAGGGCTGGTGAACCAGGGGGCCCTCGACCTGGTGGCCCTGTACCCCCGGGTTCGCCTGTTGGCCAAACCCTTTGGGGCGGCTGAATTGAGACAGGCCCTGGACGAAGTCTCGGCCCTCGGGCCCTCGTAACTGAGGGTGTGAGGCCGGGGCGATCGGATCATTCCTACAAATCTGTAATTTAGGACCCCCAAATACACATCAATGTCGACCAGAGCCGTCGGGATTTCCTGGGAATCCGAGCCTAAGTCGTTCCCGGACCGTGAGGTGCGGTCACTTGTATACAAGTGGCATGGGAGTTGCTGAGCCAGAGGCATGAGTGACTCTGCGATCCTTCACCCTGTCCTTCTGGAAACCCATGGACTCTCGAAGCACTTCGGTCCTCTCAAGGCGAACGATGGCATCGATCTCGTGATCCGGGCGGGAGAGATCCACGCGGTCTTAGGTGAGAATGGCGCCGGGAAGAGCACCTTGATGAAGCTTCTCTACGGGTACTACCAGCCAACCTCCGGAGAAATTCGGGTCAATGGGAACCTCGTCACCCTCGACAGTCCCCGGAAGGGCCGGGCCGAAGGCATTGGCATGGTGTTCCAAAATTTCACGCTCATACCGGCCTTCCGGGTTTGGGAAAACGTTGCCCTGTTCCTGGAAGGCCCCGCCGCCGATCAGGGGCGGTTGATCCCCCGGATCACCGAACTTTCCCGGGACTATGGTCTGGATGTCGATCCCCTGGCCCTGGTGCGTGACCTGCCCATGGGAGATCGCCAAAAGGTAGAAATCGTGAAAATCCTCGCCGCCGGGGCCAGGGTGTTGATTTTCGATGAGCCCACGAGCGTTTTGGCTCCCCACGAAGCGGAAAACCTGTTTCGGGTGTTTGATCGCCTGAGGGCCGAAGGGTTCGCAGTGCTGTTCATTAGCCACAAGATGACCGAGGTCCTCCGGTGCGCCGATAGGATCACCGTGCTCCGGAAGGGGCGGGTGGCGGCCACCTCGCCCCGGGCGGGGTTGGATCGTCATGGCTTGGTGAAACTGCTGGTGGGTCAGGAGTCCGGGGGAGAGTGGGACGAGGTAGGGACCCACACCTCTTCGGTTCGTCCGGGCGCCCCCTTGTTGGAGTTCATCAACGTGTCGTGCATCACCGACGACGGTCGTCCTGGGCTCACGAACCTCTCCTTTTCCTTGTTTCCAGGGGAAGTCTTGGGGGTGGCTGCCGTCTCCGGGAACGGTCAGGAGTTTCTGGCCGACCTCGTCTTGGGTGTTCGCCCCTCGGCCGGAGGTTCTATCTACCTCGCCGGCCGGGACTGGGATCGACCCACACCCCAAACCACCCTCGCCGCTGGCGTGGCGGTCCTTCCCGAAGACCCGATTCGCCAGGGCGTGATTCCGAGTCTTACCGTCCAGGAGAACCTCATCTTGGGTCGTCAGCGCGACTACTGGAGGGCTGGGGGCTGGCATCCGGACCGGGCCCGCTGGCTGACGGACGCCCAGGAGGCTCTCACCGAGGCCTTTGTCCAGGCCCCTCCTCGGCTCGGGGCCCGGGCCGGGGATCTCTCGGGTGGCAATCTGCAGAGGGTGGTGATTGCCCGGGAACTGAAGAGAGAGCCTCGGCTTTTCTTGAGCTACTACTTGACCCGCGGTTTGGACCTGTCCAACGCCCGGGCGGCCCGGGACCTCGTCTTGGCCCACGCGGACCGAGGGATGGGGGTCCTGTTCGTAAGCGAGGATCTCGACGAACTGTTTGCGGTTTCGGACCGACTGTTGGTCCTCCATGGGGGGAAGGCCGCAGGCCTCGTCGCGACGAGGGAGACCACCCCCGAGCAAGTGGGCCTCTGGATGACCGGGGCGGGGGCTTCCCATGGGTGATCTGCGGGTTCCTGCGATTCGGCTTGCGGTCCGGACCTTGGCCCTCGGGTCGTCGATCCTGGCGGCCCTGGTCCTGTTCAGTCTGGTGCTCTGGACGGCGGGAAAGAGCCCCTGGGACACCTACACCAGCCTCGTCGGCTCCACCTTAGGGAACGGTTTCGGCTTCAGCGAGATCTTTGTGAAATTGATTCCCATCCTGTTCACGGCCTTGGCCGTCGCTCTCCCCGCCCGGGTGGGCTTGGTCAACGTGGGGGGGGAAGGCCAACTCAACATCGGCGCCCTGGGGGCTGCCTTTGCCGCCCTCAGCCTGGGGCCCCAAGTCCCGTTGTGGCTAGGCCTTCCGGTGTCCGTGATCTTCGGAATGGTCGGCGGGGCCCTCTGGTCCTTGGTCCCGGCGTGGCTCCGGGCCCGGGGTTGGTTGAACGAAACCATCAGTACCCTTCTGCTCAACTACGTAGCGCTCCGGGTCATCGACTTCTTCGTCTATGGACCCTTCCGGGACATCGCTTCGGCCAACGTGCCCCAGACCGTGGCCTTTGGCCCCGGTTGGGTCTGGCCCGCCCTCGTCGGGCGGATTCACGTCGGTTTGCTCCTGGCCCTGGTGGCCCTGGCCTTGGTCGCCGTGGTGCTGAACCGGACCCGGTGGGGCTTTGAAATTCGAGCCATCGGGGGTAACCCCAGGGCTGCCGAACGGCACGGCCTTCCCTTGTCGGGTTACATCGTCGTTGTTTTGCTGGCCGGGGGGGCTCTGGCAGGTTTGGCTGGAACCGGGGAGATCATGGCCATCCAAGGTCGCCTGCGCCCCCATTTCAGTCCCGACTACGGCTATCTCGGCTTCTTGGTTGCCTGGCTTGCCGGGCACAAACCCCTGAGGATTCTGATCCTTGGCTTCCTGGTAGCCCTCGTGGCCACGGGGGGCGATAGCCTGCAACTCGACCAAGGCCTGCCGTCGGCCACCGTGAACATCTTCATGGCGTTGATCCTATTCATGGTTCTGGCCGATACCTGGCGGCCCGACCGACTCGAAGAGCGATGGTTAGCCAAGTGGGCCCCCTCCGGAGGAGCATCATGAGCACGGGATTTTTGGAAGGGTGGCTGGCCGGGACTATCCAGTCCAGTGCACCGATTTTCTACGCCGCCCTCGGCGAGACGGTGGTAGAACGGGCCGGTCTCATCAACCTCGGGGTGGAAGGAACCATGCTGGTGGGAGCCTCTTCGAGCTTTGCTGTGTCGAGCCTTACCGGGTCGCCGGTGGCTGGCCTCGCCACGGCGATGGTGGCCGGGGCGCTCTTCAATCTCATTCTGGCCCCGTTGGTTCTGTGGCGACGGGCCAACCAACTGGCCTGCGGGCTGGCTTTGATGTTCCTGGGGGCCGGATTGAGCGCCTTCTACGGGCAAGGGTTTGTTGGGGCTCCGGTGAATGGTTTTGATGCTCTACCGCTGCCCTGGGTCGATGGGCTCCCGTTCGTCGGCTCCATTCTCTTCCACCAGGACGTCTTAGTGTACTTCATGGTACCCGCAGCCCTGGCGGTTTGGTGGTTGCTCGCCCGCACTCCCTGGGGGTTGCACCTCCGGGCCGTCGGAGAAGACAAGTTGGTGGCGTTTGCGGCGGGGGCTCGGCCCAACGTGCTTCGTATCCAGGCTCTTCTGCTCGGGGGACTTCTGGCTGGGGTGGGGGGCGCTCACTTGAGTTTAGCGATCGCCCACTCGTGGACCGAAGGCCTGACGGCGGGGCGAGGTTTCATCGCTGTTTCGCTGGTGATCTTTGCCGCCTGGAGCCCCTTGCGAGTGTTGCCCGGGGCCCTTCTGTTCGGCGGAGCCCTGGCCTTGCAGATCCAGATGCAGGCCCGGGGGGCGTCCGTGAGCCCCTTCCTCTTGGACATGCTGCCCTACCTCCTGACCCTCGTGGTCCTCGTTTTGTTGAGGAAGAGCAGTCGGGGCCGGATGCCGGAAGGCCTCAAGGAAGTCTTCGAATCCCCGAAGGGATCCTAGCCCGGGGAACTGTGATTCTGAGCGTAAAAACCTGAGGAGGTTGATATGAAGAAGCATTTACTCCGGGCCGTGGTTTGGGCGGTCCTGATTCTCGCCCCCAGTTGGACCGCGTCGGCGGACGCCAAAGTGGTGGTGGGGGNCTTGCACCTGGGGTCGGTGAAGGACGCCGGGTACAACCAGGCGAGCCACGACGCGGTCCTGGTGCTGAAGAAGAACGTACCGGACGTGAGCGTCCTCGAAGCCGAAAACGTCCCCGAGACGGCCGACGCGGAACGGGTCATGGAACAGATGATCCAGAAGGGCGCGTCCATCATCTTTGCCCATAGTTTTGGATACCAAGACCCGACGTTGAATGTGGCCAAAAAGTACCCCAAGGTGACCTTTCTCCACGCTGGTGGCTTCAAGGACGCCCCCAACTTTGGTACGTACTGGGGCAACAATTTTGAGGGGATGTATCTGGCTGGGATTGCCGCCGGGGCCGCCACCAAGACAGGCAAGCTGGGGTTTGTCATCGGGTTCCCCATCCCCAACATCCTCGCCTCGGTGAACGCCTTCGAACTCGGAGCCAAGTCGGTCAATCCCAAGGTGACCACCACCTTGACCATTGACAACAGCTTCAACGACTCGGTGAAAGAGGCTGCCTCGGTCAACGCTCTGGCCGATGCCGGGGCCGACGTCGTCGCCTGTTTCGTCGATTCCCCGATCACCGTGATCAAGACTGCTGAGTCCCGGGGCATCAAGTCGGTCGGCTTCTGGAGCGCCTCCCTCAAGCAATTCGCCCCTCAAGGCTGGCTGACCGGGATCGCCATGAACTGGGGTGACATCTACACCCAAGAGGTGAAGGACATCATCGCCAAAACCTGGAAGCCCAGCCACATCGTGGGTGGCATCGAGTCCCCCATTGTGACTTTGGCCGACTACGGTCCGTCGGTGACGGCGGACACCAAGGCCAAAATTGCTGCGGCCAAGGCCGCCATCATTTCGGGCAAGTTGGCAGTGTTTACCGGCCCCTTGAAGGATAACACCGGCAAAGAGGTGTTCCCCGCCGGAAAGACCGGGGGTGCTGACCTGTTGAACGTGACCAACTGGCTGGTGGAAGGCGTGATTGGCACCGTTCAATAACGGGGTGCCACAATGAGAACGACCCAGGGCTCGAACGGGGAGGAGACTTGAACATGCGTACAGTGGTAGCCAAACCGTATCCTTTTCCGTTCGATCCCGGGGCCACCGCCCTGGTCCTCATCGACTTTCAGAGGGACTTTCTGGAACCCGGGGGCTTCGGCGAGAGCTTGGGCAACGATGTATCTCTGTTGCAGGCCGCCGTGGGACCGGCCAGGACGGTTTTGGATGCGGCCAGGAGGGCCGGGCTTCTCATTGTCCATACCCGCGAAGGACACAGACCCGATCTGGCTGATCTGGCTCCGGCCAAGGCCAGGAGGGGAAACCCCACGCGTCGCATCGGCGATGAAGGAACCTTAGGACGTTTGCTCGTCCGGGGCGAGCCAGGTCACGGCATCGTGGAAACCCTGGCCCCCCTCCCCGGGGAGCCCGTGGTGGATAAGCCGGGGAAGGGGGCTTTCTACGCCACCGACCTGGATCCGTTGCTCCACGCCCGAGGAATCCGAACGCTTATCGTCACCGGGGTGACCACCGAGGTGTGCGTCCACACGACGGTACGGGAGGCCAACGACCGGGGCTACGATTGCTTAGTGGTAGAAGACGCCGTCGCTTCGTACTTTCCTGAGTTTCAGCGCGTCGCCCTCGAGATGATCCGGGCCCAGGGAGGGATTTTTGGCTGGACCGCAGCCTCGTCGGCGGTGGTTGAGGCCCTCATCCAGGACGTTCCATGAAGGGTCTTCGGGTGGTGGCCCGTGCCGGTCTTCCCGAAGGACCCTGGGCGGGAACCCTGATCCTGGGGTTCCGGCGATCGGCGTGGTTTGCCGACGACTCCGGGGGCCTTCTAGGGCTCATGGCCTCCGGGATCTCGCCGTCCCCCCGGGGCCTTGGGCTAGCGGGTCCCGTCCCCGTGCTGTCCCGGGGGACCCGCCTTCACCACGATACCCGTTGGTTCCTCGAGGGCTGGGGACCCTTGGAGGGAGTGGAGGAGGCCCTGGACCGGCGAGTTCCGCTGGGGTCGTCGTCGGGGCCCCCTGGGGGCTGGGNGGACCGGTGGTCTCTGTGGTTGGATGCCGGTTTGCCGACCACCCCAGAGGGNGATAGCCTGCGAGCCCTCATCCGGGGACCCGGACCCCACTGGGAGACCTTGGTCGGTCGTGGTTCCGGGAGCACTCCCTGGGGAGACGACTACCTAGCCGGTTGGATGGGGGCTCGGATGGTTCTTGGGACCGTAGACCCCGACGATCCCCGGCGTTTGGTCGACGCGCTACCCAGGACCTCGGCCCTGTCCCGGCATTTTCTCACCCAGCTGGTCCAGGGATGGGTGGATTCCGACCTGGGTCAGGTCCTCGCAGGCCTGTGGCCGGAACCCCACTCGGCCGCGGCCCGTAGCCTCGCCAGCCATGGGGATCTGAGCGGCCTCGCCACCTGGGTAGGTGTGGTCGCCGGTGTTCAATCAGGAGTGGTCGTATGACGTTGTATCGCTATGTTCGCCAATGCTACCGGGACTCGGTGAGCCTGATGCAGTTTTCCCGGGGTTTGAAGGGCCAACCGGGGATCAGCGAGGCCTCGGCCGTCATGGCCACCGAGGCCAACCTGGCCCTCTTGCGAGAATCGGGAGTGCTCACCGAGTCCCTGCCCGCCCGTCCCGACGACCTCCTGTTGGTGCTGTCCGGTCCAGGAATTCGTGAGGCGGACATCGACGCTGCCGAGGCCATCCTCAGGAAGCCCGAGGCGCGAGGGCAAGCCTCGGGGCCAGGACCCCAGGCTCCAGGGTCTGTGGCCGAGGCTCGATGGAGAAACCCTGACCTCAACTTCGCCCTGATCTCCGTCCCTGGGGACTATGCGGCGTCCGAGGGGCTGAAGGCCCTGGCTTCGGGGCTTCACGTCATGATGTTCAGCGACAATGTCACGGTGGATCACGAAGTCTTTCTCAAAGACGAAGCCCACCGGCGGGGGTTGCTCTTCCTGGGGCCGGATTGCGGGACGTGCATCGTCAACGGCGTTCCTCTGGGCTTTGCGAACCAGGTCCGTCGGGGCCCCGTCGGGGTCGTGAGCGCCTCGGGAACAGGGTTGCAAGAGGTCACCTCGCTGTTGGACCGGTGGGGTTCGGGGGTAAGTCAGGCGTTCGGTACCGGGGGGAGAGATCTTAAGGATGCAGTGGGAGCCCGGGCTACCCTCGCGTGCCTCGACGTGCTCGAGGCCGATCCCCAAACCCGGGTGATGGTCCTGGTGTCGAAACCGCCGGGATCCCAGGTTCGGGCGGTGCTCGAGGAACGTCTGGCCCGGTCGACGAAGCCCGTGGTCACCTGCTTCGTGGGCGATCCCCGGTCCGGGTCCCTGGGTGCGGCGGCCCGGGCGGCCTTTACTTTGGCCCAGGGCCAGGAACCCGCCCCTGAGTCCCCGGCACGGGAAGGAAACCCGTCCCTTGGTCGCCCGTCCGGGCGGTGGCTCAGGGGTCTGTACTCCGGGGGCACCCTCTGTGCCGAAGGAGCCTTCCTGGCGTCCCGGGTCTTGGGAGTCGTTCGCTCGAACGTCTCGGTTCCTGGGGCTTTGCCCTTGGACGATCCCTGGGTCAGCCAGGGTCATACCCTCGTCGACCTGGGGGAAGATGAGTTCACCCGTGGCCGACCCCATCCTATGATCGACCAGACCCTGAGGCTCGAGCGGCTGTCCCGGGAGTCCGCAGACCCCCACACGGGGGCCTTGTTGGTCGACGTGGTCCTGGGTTTTGGGGCTCNCCCCGATCCCGCCGGTGAGTTGGCTACCTTCGTGGCCGGGTTACCGACCAGGGCTGACGGAACTCGGCCACCGGTCTTTGCGTCGGTCACGGGGACCGAAGGCGATCCTCAAGGGTGGTCCCGGTCCCTGGAAACCCTTCGTCGAGGGGGAGTGGTGGCCTTCGGCAGTCACGGGGAGGCCGTCGACGCCGTCCTTGCCTATCTGGCCCCGGTACAGGAGACCCTATGATTCCCAACGTTCCCCAGGAGCTCCAGATTTTGAATCTGGGCATCCCCACGTTTCTCCCCGCCCTGGAGTCGGTACAGGCTTCGGTCACCGTGACGTCCTGGGCTCCCCCGGCCCGGGGGAATGCCCGGGNGGGGTGGTCTGCCGCCCGGCTGATCGCCGACCCTCGGATCGATGAAGCCAACACCCAGGCCGTGGAAAAGCTCGTCGGTTGTCGGCCCGTTCTTCAGGGGACCGCCCTGGCCCGGGACGTGATCCCCGCCCTGGCAGACCGTCGTCTGCTCCACGCTGGTCCCCCCTTGGCCTGGGATAGGGCCGCCGGGCCCGTCCGGGGGGCCTTGATCGGAGCCGCCTTGTTGGAGGGCTGGGCCCAGACTCCGGCCCAGGCCGAAGCCGCCCTGGTGGCTGGCGACATTCCCTTCGAGCCCTGCCATCATCACGGAGCCGTCGGACCCATGGCCGGGGTCATCAGTCCGTCCATGCCGGTTTGGATCGTCGAGGATCCGGCCACGGGCCGCCGGGCCTTCAGTAACTACAACGAGGGCCTGGGAAAGGTTCTTCGTTTCGGGGCCCACAGCCCCGAGGTTCTCGAACGCCTTGTTTGGATGCGGACCGAACTGTTCCCTGGGATCTCAGCGGCCCTCCAGGCCCTGGGAGGCCTCGACCTGAGGCCTCTCATGGCCCGGGCCCTCCAGATGGGTGACGAATTGCACAATCGCAACGCCGCTGCGACTGGCTTGCTCACCCGGGCCCTGGGGGCAGCCTTGGTCCGCTCGGGAGCCCCCGAGGCCACGTCCCGGATCTTGGAGTTTTTGGGGGCCAACGACCATTTCTTCCTGAACCTATCGATGGCGGCGTGCAAGTTGGCGTGCGACTCAGCCCGGGGCGTGGAGGGAAGTACGCTTTGCACGGCGATGGCCCGGAACGGCACCGAATTCGGGATCCAAGTTTCCGGTCTCGACGGCGTTTGGTTCACGGCCCCGGCCCCGGTGGTGGAGGGTCTGTTCTTCGCAGGGTACGGTCCCCAGGATGCGGCCCCCGACCTGGGTGACAGTGCCATCACCGAAACGGCGGGTCTGGGTGGCCTCAGCCTGGCCGCCGCCCCGGCCATTGTTCGCTTCGTGGGAGGGTCCTCGTCTTTGGCCTTGGAGACCACCCGAACCATGGCGTCCATCTGTGTGACCGAACATCCTGAGTTTGCCATCCCGGCCCTGGACTTCCGGGGTATCCCTGTGGGGATCGATGCCCGGAGGGTCGTGGACTTGAACCGGGCCCCGGTGATCAACACGGGAATCGCTCACCGACTCCCCGGAGTGGGGCAAATTGGGGCAGGAATCACCACGGCCCCGCTGGCTTGTTTTGAGCAGGCGATCGAAGCCCTGGCGAGACAGCGACACGGAGGCCTCGGGTGAGCGGGCCTCTCGCCGTCGTGGCGATCGGCGGAAATGCCCTCATTGTGGACGAGGCTCACCAAAGTCTCGAGGATCAGGCCCGGGCCGTGGCGTCCGCCTGCGCGTCCTTGTCGGCTCTGGTGGCCCGGGGCTGGCGGGTGGTGGTGACCCATGGCAACGGTCCCCAGGTTGGGTTTATCCTGAGACGGAGCGAGATTGCCAGCGGAGAAATCCCGGTGGTCCCCATGGACTACGCCACCGCCGACACCCAGGGCGCCATCGGCTCGATGTTCCAGCGCACGTTGCCCTCGGTGACCCTGGTTACCCACGTGGTCGTGGACCCCAGAGACCCGGCCTTTGGTCGACCGGACAAACCCATCGGCCCCTTCTATTCTGAGGCCCGGGCCCGGGACCTGGGGAGTCGTCTGGGCTGGACGGTGGCCGAGGATTCCGGACGGGGCTGGCGCCGGGTGGTTCCATCACCCCGGCCCCAGGCCATTGTGGAACTCGAGGACATCCGGAGGCTAGCGGATCAGGGCCGGGTGGTGATCGCCTGCGGAGGCGGGGGCGTCCCCGTCTTCCAGCTATCCGCCGGTGGGTTGAAGGGAGTGGAAGCAGTGATTGATAAAGACCGGACGAGCGCCCTCTTGGCCCGGTCCTTGGGGGCCGATGTCTTGATCCTGTGTACCGGGGTCGATGCGGTCTACCTGGGCTGGGGCNCCCCCGCCCAGAGACGTCTGGATTCGCTAACCGCGTCGGAGGCCCGGCAACTCCTGACCACAGGAGAGCTTGGTACGGGTAGCATGCGCCCCAAGGTGGAGTCCGCGCTGGAGTTTCTTGGGGACCCCACAGCTCCTCGAGGTCCCCGGGCTATCATTGGAAAACTTGACAGCCTGAGCGCCCTGGCCGAAGGGCAGGGCGGAACGACCTTCGTCCAGGGACCCCCATGAGCCCCGAGAGTGCGTTTCCCGCGTCGTCGTTGGTGGATCGGGTGTACCACCGGGTGAAGCACGACCTCTTTGAGTTTCGACTGTTACCGGGAGACCGGTTCACCGAGACCGAAGTGGCCCTCCGGGTGAAGGCCAGCCGGNCCCCCGTCCGGGAGGCCTTGATGCGTCTGGAGAGGGAAGGCTACCTGCAGATGAAGTCCCGGGCCGGGTGGCAGGTGAAGCCCTTCGATTTCCGGTTTTTTCAGGAACTGTACGACCTGCGGATCATCCTCGAGACGGCGTCGATCCGCAAGCTGGCCAGGGCTCCCACCCGACCGGCCATCGCCGCCCTGGCCGACCTGTGGTTTGTCACCCCAGAGCATCGGCTCCAGGGGGCCCAAAGGTTGTCCGAGGCCGACGAAGACTTTCATCACACCCTCGTCGCCGAGGNGGGGAACAGCGAGATGACCCGACTTCACCAGGAAATCACCGAGAGGATCCGGATCGTCCGCCGCCTCGACTTCAGCTATCACGACCGAGTCTCGGCCACCTACCTGGAGCACCGAGCCATCTTGGAAGATATTTTGGCCGGGCGCCCCGCCGAAGCCTGCACCAAGCTCGAAGCCCATATCGCCTCGAGCCGGGATGCGGTGGAGAGCATTTCCCAGACCCGGATCGAAGCGGCGCGGATGCACCGCATCGAGGGGTAGCGAAACTTCGCCGATCCGGGACCGCGGCCCCGCCCAGCGTCTCAGTGGAAATCTTCGGTCTTGATCCGGTCTGGTGGCACCCCGAGGCCCTCGAGGTCCGCCAGGACCCCATCGATGAACCGTACCGAACCACAGACGTAGAACCGGGTGCCCCCGGGGAGGGACGACACCCAGGCCTGGCGTTGGTGTTCCCAGCCGGTCCGGTTTGTCCGGATTTGGGGGAACGGGAGGGGCGCCAGCTCTTGTTCGAACAGGTGGTGACCCCGGGCCACGTGGAACAGGTGTCGGGGCACGGTGGACCCCTGGGCCCCCAGGTCCCGGAGGATGGACCGAATGGGGGTGATCCCGAGGCCCCCGGCGACGAAGGCCACGGGGTCGGTGCTCTTCGGGTCCACCGTAAAGTCTCCCCGGAGTTTGAAAGCGGCGACCTTCGCCCCAGGGGTTAGCGACCCCAGGGTCTTTTTGAAGAGGGTCCCCGACCCGACGTCCATGGTGAATTCGACCCACGGGTCTTGGGGAGCCGACGCAATGGACATGTGTCGGACCATCGAACGGTCCGAGGGATTGGCCTCGCAGGCCAGGTGAAGCCACTGACCCGCCAGGAAGGGGAGGGCCGGGNGGGGTTCAAAGGCGAAGGTGACGGTGGTTCCGCTCTCCTGGGTGGCGCGGACCAAAGTGAGTTCCCAGCGATCGACAGGTTCCATGGCTTAGAGTCTCCCCCGGCCATGGTGGCCAAACTCGCCCCGATGCAACCGGTCGCCCCGGCCCCAGGGACCGCGGCCCGGGCCTTGGTCCTCGGGTCGGGCGGTGGGACCAACTTCGGCCTCCAGGGCCCCGATGAGCCGGTCCAAGTACGTGGAAAGCGTCTGTTGCTCCTCGGGGTTCAGGCACTCAAAGAAGCGCTCGGACTCGGGGGTATCGTCGAGTTGCTCGGTGGCCTTCCGGCCTTCGTCGGTGAGGCGGACGTTCAGACTGCGACGGTCGACTTCCGAGGGCGTTCGGACCAAGTAGCCCTGACCTTCGAGCTTGGTCAGCAGTTCGCCCAGGGACTGGGACCGAATGTCGAGGATGGTCGACAGCTCTTTCTGGCTCATTTCTGGTTTCAATTTCAGCAGGGACAGGATACGACCCTGGCCGTGGTGGGGAGCCCCCAGGGGGCCCCGGTGGTGATGATGCAGGATGTGCCGGTGCCGAAGCAGGGCTTGGAGCCGGAACAACTGGTCGAGAAGATCGGTTTTTTCGATATCCATAACGGATTCTCCTAGAAATAGTGTGAAGGTACCTTTCGAGTTCAAATATACAGGTACCTTCACAACTAGTCAAGGCTCGTTACTGGGATACTTGTTTGACCCAGGCGAAGAGCTCGTCCAGATCGTAGTCCCCCGAGTGGGGGCGGTCCCAGGGCAGGGCGAAGTCGACGCTATACCCCAGGTTCGCCAATTTCGTGGCCAGGATGGTGGGAATCGCGTTCGCCGTGTCGGTGTCGACGGTCCCATGACGGATGCGCCAGTACTTCGAGGTCGTGGTCCCCGGTGTGGCCAGATATTCCATGGGGTTCATCACCTTCACGAGGCTGGGATCCGCCGTGGTGGCTCCCGAAGCGGTGTTATGGCTTTGACCGAAGGCCGTGAAGTGCTGATTCGCGATGGTCGCGGTGCCAAACTCGTTGTTCTCGCCGCTGCTGGCGTCGACGGCGTCAAAGGCCGGGACGGCTTTCTTCCGTCCGGAATGCTGAAGGTACCCGGCCCAGTCGATATCGGTCACCACCCCGTGGGAGATCTTCACCCACGGGTCCTGGGACAGGTCGGTTCCGGCCGCCAAGGCCTTCTGGGCCGAAGCGACCAAGAGGCTCTTCACGTAGTCTCGGAACGAGCCCTGCCCGTCGGCGTCGAGGGTCAGGGGGGNGCCGTCCGCTTTCTTCAGGCCCAGCGAGTTGACGTAGGCCGGGAAGGTGGCTTTGAGTTCGGCCGAAAGGGCGATCTGGGCGGGGGTCAGAGGACCGCTGGCCTGGGGAGGGGCACCCCAGGGGCCGGGGGCACCACCGGGGGGAGGNCCACCGGCGCCCATGGGGCCCTTCCCGGGTCCCATGGGACCCATGGGTCCCGAATCTTTGGTCTCCTTCAGGTCGCTGAGCAACCATTCGTAGGCCGCATCGGCATGGTCAAGGTTGGTGATCGGGCAATACGCCGACACCGCCCAGATATCGTCCCGGGCGTCGGCGGCTCCTAGCGCCTTCAGGTCGGCGAGGTAGTCGGCGTTGTCGCCGGTGGCCCCCAACAGAACCGACAGGGCGCCCCCGGCACTGGTGCCGTTCGAGACGATGCGCTCCACGTTGCCGGGGATGCGTCCCGCGTTGAACCGGAGGTACCGGACGGCCGCCTTGAGGTCGACGATGGCCGCCGGGGCCTTGCCCGTGAATTTGCCGTCGGGTCCCTGGAGGGTCCGCCCCCGGGCCCCGGGAGCCACGACCACAAACCCTTGGGCCAGGGCCTTCACCATAGTGTTGTTCATGGCGTCCATCCCTTCGCCCGGCCGGGCCGCGGCCCCTGGCATGTACCCGCCCACCGAATTGGGCAGGAAGATGGGCGCCGTCTGGGCGGTGTAGCCCCCGACGGTCTTGTTCTCGAAGAACTCTTCGGGAGCGTACAGGTTCAAGGTCTGATACTGGACATCCACGGGCTTGGCCACGTACACGATGCCCTCGTACGCCCGGTAGCGAATGGTCTTGCCGTCGAGGACGGCCGACTGGGTGGTAAACTTTTGTGGGTCAAAGGTCAAACTGACGTCGGCAGCCGCCACGGGGAACGGAAGCCCGAGGGCCGCCACGGCACAGACCCCCAACACGACCCACAGCTTGGGGCCCAGGAAGAATCGCTGGTTCTGGCCCATCTTACGCCCTTGCCTTGAGGAAGTCGGACAGGACCTTGATCCACTCTTGGTGCATGCGCACGTAGGTCATCTTGGTGGCGTCTTCGGTCCAGGTGGAGGCCGACGTGATAGCGTCGACGCCCTCGGGGTTCGAGGCAGCGGGAATCGTTTCAATGGTGGTCTTGGTGCTTCCCTTGAGGATGTTGACCTGGAAGAGGGCCTTCTTGTCGGGATAGGTGTCCAACAGGGTCTTCAGCACCGGGTCGATCCCCGACTCGAGGCCGGTGTTCATCACAACCACGGCCCGGTAGGTACCGGGCTTCACGGACTTGGCGTCCTGAATGGGGACCAAGGTAACGTCGGGGTTCAACTGGCCGATGTTCCTCTTCAGAAAATTGTAGCTCTCCCGGTTCACCTGGGTGGTGCCATTGAACACGACGGCAACCTGGTTTCCGGCGGCGCTCACGGCACCCACGAACACGGTCGCCAAAACGGCGACCATCACGACAAAGACTCGTCTCATCGTTTTTCTCCTTCCCCCGAAGGGGGTTATCCGAGGCTAAACGCCTCATAATGGATTTGATGTTTGGGGACCTCGGCGGCTAAGGTCTTGACCAGGGCTTGGCGAACCCGGTCGGACGAACAAAGCCAATACTCCCGCTCCCCGGGGTCGGCCAGGGTCGACAACACGGTCTCCAGGCGAGGGGCCCCTTCCTCCGAAACCAGAATTCTCAGGTCGAGTCCGGGCAACTTCTGGGTCAACTCGTCCCAGGCCGGGGGGTCAATCAACTCCTCCCTTCGGGAGACGGCGACGAGGCAGGTGAGAGGTTCCTGGACCTGTTGGGCTGCCAAGTGCTTCAAGAGGCTCAGGATGGGGGCGGCCCCCACCCCGGTACCGATCAACACCAAGGGCTTCTGGGAGGATCGGGGGCGAAAGTTCCCAAAGCCTCCGTTGATCTTCACCCGGTCCCCGGGGACTAAGTCCCGGAGTTTTGCGGTGAAATCACCCACGTGTTTGGCCGCAAACTCCACGGTGGTTTCGTGGCCGGCGGACACGAAGCTGAACGGATGCTCTTCCCCCCGGAGCCCCGGTTTGAGGAACCGCAAGAAGGCAAATTGACCCGCCTGGTACTTCAACCGAGGGTGGTTCGAGAACACGAGGCGGGTGATGCCCCCCTGGTGGGTCACCGAGAGCACCTGCACCGTGGGGAGCAGCCGATTGCGGATCCGGGTCCAGAGGTAGGCTCCCAGGGTCACCACAAACAGGGATTGGAAGCCGAAGGTGGAAGCCGGTGAGGCGACCCCGAGAAGCTTGGCATCGAGCACATGGAAATACGTGAGGGCCGCCAGGACGATGTACAGCCCTTTGTGGGTCAGTTTCAGGGCGTCGTAGCACCGGGTGGCGAAGGCCTGGGCCCCGCCCAGGAGCCAGCGGCGCACGTGCCTCAGGCCCGGCACCGGAATCCAAAACACCGAAAGCACGATCAAAAGCGGAAACGCGACGATCAGGCCCCAGGTGACGAGGTTGATGTCCATGGGGTTGAGGACCACGTAGTAGACCGTGTGCCACACCAAAAAGACCACCAACCCCATCGACGTCAGGACGTGGATGCGAATCCGAAAGTCGTAGGGGAGCAGGGTTTGGACCACGGGTAACTTCAACCCAATGACCACATTCCACAGAAGCCAGTTGTAAGCGAAAATCGAGGCCACGTAGTTGGCCATGTCGGCCAGATTCACAAAGGGCTGCACCAGAATGTAGTCGAGGGCCTGGTACAGCGGCCAGGCCAGATACACGACCATCAAGGCTAAAAGCGATTCCATCCGAGACACGCACTCACTCCTTCGATTCCCGAATCCATACCCCTAACATAGTTTAGTGGTTACAGTCGGAAAATTGCTTTGATTCCGAAAACGGAAAGATGACAAGGTTTGTTCACCACTCCTTTACAAGTTGGCCATACTATAACGAAGAGGCCGGGGAGACTCATCCATGGAGACCATCCTGGTGGTCGAAGACGAACGTAAAATCAACGAACTCATCCGAGACTACTTGGGCTCGCTGGGCTACGAANCCCTCGGGTGTTCCGACGGCAACCAGGCCCTGGCCGCCGTGGAACGGGCGGTCCCCGACTTAGTCGTCCTCGATGTGATGCTTCCGGGCCTGGACGGGGTCGAGGTGTTGCGGCGCCTCCGGGTGCACCACTCGATGCCGGTGATCCTCCTCACCGCCCGGGACACCGAGGCCGATAAGCTCTTGGGCCTCGAGGTCGGCGCCGACGACTACATGACCAAGCCCTTCAGCGTCCGAGAATTGGGGGCCAGGATTCGTGCCATCCTCCGCAGGCTCCGTCCCCCGGGGGGGCCTGGGGGCGCCAAGCACGTGTACCACCACCACGACCTCGTCCTGGACGCCGAAAAACACACGGTGACCGTCGCTGGCCGGGGCGTCCCCCTGACCAACGCCCAGTTTGACCTGTTGCATACCCTGATCCAGGAACCGGGAAGGGTGTTCACCCGGAAGGAATTGATCGAAGCCATCAGCGGCTACGTCTACGAAGGCTACGAGAGGACCATGGATGTCCATGTGAAGAACATTCGCAAGGTCCTCGAGGACGACCCCGCCCACCCCACCAGGCTCATGACGGTGTGGGGAGTGGGCTACAAGATCCAGGAGTGACCATGAAATCCCCCACCGCAACCATCAAAGGACAGCTCATCGCGGCCCTGGTGGCCATCATCCTGGCCAGCCACGTGGCGGCCTTCCTCGGCACCATGGTGGTGACGAAAATGGCCTTTGACCACTGGATCGGCCAGAACGACCAGGCCACCGCCAGGAACCTAGCGAAGTCTCTGGGTACCTACTACGAACAGCACGGATCCTGGGCGGACGTCGACACGACCCTGCGCCAGTGGCAGAATTCCCGGGACTGGGACCGGGCGCTCCACTGGGACGACGAACACGACGACGATCTCCCCGTGGTGATCGTCGATGCCCAGGGAAGCTTGGCCTTCAATGGGTTCCCGGGTCTGGCCCGGCGGTCCTGGGCCGAACTCTCCCGGAATTCTTCCGCCCTGGGCCAACCCATCGTGGCCAACGGTCGGGTCGTGGGCCAGCTCTTCGTGAAATCGATGGTGTTGAAGGTGTACAACCCCCGGGAACAGGACTTTCTCCGCACTCTGACGACCACCGTGGGGCTGTCGTTCGTCTTCGACCTGACGTTTGTGGTGTTCTTGGGCTGGGTGGTCGCCACCCGGTTCACCCGTCCCCTGGTGAAGCTCGAAGCGGCCATCCAGGCCGTGGCCACCGGGGACGCCCGCCGCCATGTCCCCGTCCAGGGCCACAACGAGATGGCCCGACTCACCAAGCACTTCAACCTCATGGTTGACCAACTGGAGGCCCAGGAAGCCGCCCGGCAAAACCTCTTGGCCGACGTGGCCCACGAACTGAGGACCCCGGTCAGCATCCTCCAGGCCAACCTCGAAATGCTCATCGACGGCGTCTATGAGCCGACCCGAGACCGCCTGGCCTCGTTGCACGAAGAGACCGAACTGCTCACCAAGTTGATCGGTGACCTCAGAACCCTGAGTGATCTCGAGCTCGGCATTGCCCCGGGCCATATCGAACGAATCCCCTTGGCAAGCCTGGTCCAGGAATGCTGCGACAAGCACAGCGCCCTCTTCAGCGAAAAGCACATGACGTTGGTCCCCGAGTTGCATTCCCAGGTTGCGGTGGCCGCCGATGCCCAACGGCTGACCCAGGTGGTCCGGAACGTTCTGGACAACGCCCTGAAGTACAGCGACCCCGGCACCCAGGTCACCGTGAACCTGGGGCCTTCCCCCGGGAAGGCGGGTCGGGTCAGGGTTTCGATCAGCGACGAGGGCCCCGGGGTCCGGGACGATGAGGTGACCCAGATCTTCGAACGGTTTTACCGGTCCGACCGGTCGAGGAACCGGGAATCCGGGGGCCGGGGCCTGGGTCTGGCGATTAGCAAGCAATTTGTGGAAGTGTCGGGGGGAAGCATGGGGGCTCAAAACCGAACCCCCCGGGGGCTGACCGTGTGGTTCGAACTCCCCGTGGCCTAAAGCCCAAGGAACCCTAGGAGCCCTCGAAGGGGCCCCTAGGGACTCGTTACATCATTCGGGCGTTGAGCGTGAAGATGATCCAGACCGTCCCACCGATGAAGATGAGCACGATGAGGGTGGTGAAGACGATGGCAACGAAATTCCACCGCAGTTCCTTGGACAGATCCAGGTGGAGGAAATAGTACAGGTGGACCAGAATCTGCACCACTGCCGCCAGCACGAGGCCAACGACCGCAGCGTACTTAGGCTGAATCCCGGCGGCGATGATCCCAAAGGACAGAACGGTCAAACCGATGGCGAGCAGAAAGCCCACCATGTATTTGCCCACTGTCACATGGCCCCCAGCCGAAGGGGTTTCATGTTCATTTGTCATGGTTGTTTACTCCCGTTTGCCTGCAAGGAGGCGCAAGTTGTTCTGCTCATGTCCCGACCTACACCAAACCGACCAGGTACACAAACGTGAAGACGCCCACCCACACGATGTCGAGGAAGTGCCAGAACAGGCTCAACCGAGCCAGGCGTGAATTCACTCCCCCGGTGAGTCCCTTGGTCAGCACCTGGATCATCATGACGATCATCCATAGCAGACCACAGCTGACGTGGAGGCCGTGGGTGCCGACCAGGGTGAAGAAAGCCGACAGAAAGGCACTCTGGTTCGGACCGTTTCCGGCCGAGATCAACTCGGAAAACTCGTGGACTTCCATGACCACGAAACCAAGGCCGAGGACAAAGGTGATGAGCAGGGTCCAGAACACCAATTTGGCCTTGTGATTCTGGACGGCCACCATGGCCAAGCCGTAGGTCACACTGCTGAACAACAGAAACATCGTTTCGAGGAACAGGTAAGGCACATCGAAGAGCTGTTTCGGACCGGGCTTGCCGGCCAAGTTGGGCCCGAGAACAGCAAAGGTAGCGAAGAGGACCGCGAAGATGATCAGGTCACTCATCAGGTAAATCCAAAAGCCGAAGAGCCGGTTTTCCGTCCCGTGATCTTCGTGGGCGGGGTGCACGTGGGCCTCGCTCGTCATTTTTGCGCTCCTGAGGTGGGTTGGGCCGCCTCCCGGGCGGCGAGGGCGGCGGTCAGGCGCTCGAACCGAGCGTCTTCGATCCGCTTCACTTCCTCGGCCGGGATGACGTACTCGTTGTCGTCGTTGCTGGCAGCGAAGATGATGGTCACCACAATCCCCACCAGGGCGAGAATGGCCATCCACCAGATGTACCAAATCATGCCGAAGCCAAAGAAGAACCCGCCGATGCCGATCAGCACCCCCCGGGCCACGTTCTTAGGCATGTGGATGTCGCTGTACTTCTCGGGGCGCTCGTAGGCCTTGCCCTCTTCCTTCTTCGTCCAGAAATCGTCCCGACTGGTCACCGTCGGAATGACGGCGAAGTTGTAGACCGGGGGCGGGGACGAGGTCGACCATTCCAGGGTGCGGCCATTCCACGGGTCGCCGGTGTTGTCGAGGTTGCTCTTGCTGTTCTTGAACGTCAGGTAGAACTGAATGGCCATGGCCACCAGACCGAAGGCGATGATGGCGGTGCCGATGGCCGCCACGATGAGGAGCGGTTGCCAGGCCGGATTGTCGTAGTGCTCGATCCGGCGGGGCATGCCCATCAAGCCCAGGGCGTACAGGGGGAAGAACGCCGTCGGGAACCCGATGGTCCAACCCCAGAACGACCACTTGCCCCAGCGTTCGTTCAGGGTGAATCCGAAGGCCTTGGGGAACCAGTAGATCAAGCCGGCAAAGTAGCCGAAGAGGGCCCCTGGGATGAGCACGTTGTGGAAGTGGGCCACGAGGAACACGGTGTTGTGGACCACGTAGTCAATCCCGGGGACGGCCATCATGACCCCCGTCATGCCCCCCACCCCGAACAGCACGAGGAAGGCGACGGTCCAGTACATCGGGGTGCTGAAGTTGATGCGACCCCGGTACATCGTGAACAGCCAGTCGAACAACTTGACCCCCGTGGGGATCGAAATCAACATCGTGGCTATCCCGAAGGCTATGTTCACGTCGGTGGAGTTGCCCATGGTGAAGAAGTGGTGCAACCAGACTGTGAACGACAGAAAGGTGATGACGACGGTGGCCCATACCAGGGCCGAATACCCAAAGATGTGCTTGCGCGAGAACGTGGCCACGACTTCCGAGAAGATCCCGAAGGCCGGCAGAATCACGATGTAGACCTCGGGGTGACCCCACATCCAGAAGATGTTGGCGTACAACATCACGGCTCCACCCAGGTCGTTGGTGAAGAAGTGCATCCCCAGGTACCGGTCGAGGGACAGGAAGAAGAGGGCGGCCGTCAGGGCGGGGAAGGAGAGCACGATGATGGCGTTGGTGGTGAAGGCCGTCCAGCTGAACAGCGGCATCTTCATCAACTTCATCCCGGGTGCCCGCATCTTCAAGATGGTCACGAAGAAGTTGATCCCCGTGAGCGTTGTTCCCACCCCTGATATCTGCAACGCCCAGGTCCAGTAATCGACTCCCGTTCCCGGGCTATACGCCGCTTCGAAGAACGGAGCGATGCCCGTCCNCCCCGCCGTGGAGAAATCGCCAATCGATAGCGAGAGCATCACCAGCAGGGACGCTGAAATGGTCAGCCACAGGCTCACCGAGTTCAGCGCGGGGAAGGCCACGTCCCGGGCCCCAATCTGCAGGGGAACCACGATGTTCATCAGGCCGATCATGATGGGCATGGCGGCGAAGATGATCATGATGGTGCCGTGGGCCGAGAAAATCTGACTGTAGTGGTCGGCCGTGAGGTACCCGTGGGAGGCCCCCTCGGCGATGGCTTGCTGACTGCGCATCATGATGGCGTCGGCAAAGCCGCGGATCATCATGGCCAGACCCAGCAAGATGTACATCGTCCCAATCTTCTTGTGGTCGACGCTGGTGAACCATTCTCGCCAGAGGTAACCCCACTTCTTAAAGTACGCGAGAACCACGACCAGGGCCACAACGGCCACAGGCATCCCCAGAGTCGCCATCAGCAAGAAAGGGTCGTGGGTCTGAAACGAATCCCATGTAAGTCTTCCGAACATATCCTTGCAACTCCTATTTGCTATTCGTCGGCATAGGCATCGGCATGGTCATGGCCGGTGCCCCCGAGCTCTGGGCGTCTGCCGCCATGGTCATCGTCCCGGAGCCTCTGGTGTCCATGAAGGTGGAAACAATGTGCCCAAACAGGTTGGGTTCCACCGAGGCGTAGGTCGTCGCGGGATAATTGCTTTGCGGCTTGTTCAACGCGTTGAAGGCCGTCAAGCTCAACGTCGAGGAACTGGCCTTGGCGGTCTGAATCCAAGCCTTGTACTCGTCCTTGGACACAGCCAGGGTCGGGAAGTGCATGGCGGCGTAGCCGCTCCCGCTGAACTCCATGTTCTCGCCGGTGAACGTCCCAGGCCGGTTCGACAGCAGGTTCAAGTGGGTCACCATCCCCGCCATGGCGTAGATCTGGCTACCCAAATCCGGGATGAAGAACGACGACATCACCGTGGCCGAGGTCAGGTCGAACTGGACCGGGGTTCCCACGGGGATGACCAGCTTGTTCACCGACGCGACGTTCTCATCGGGGTAAATGAACAGCCAGTTCCAATCCAAAGACACGACTTGGACGTGGACCGGAGGTTCCTTGGACGCCAGCGGCTTGTACGGGTCCAGGTCCTTGGTGGAGATCCACGTCAGGGTCGACAGGATCACAATGATCACCAACGGAACCAGCCAGATCAGGGCCTCGATTCGGAACGACCCTTCCCAGTGGGGCTTGTAGGTCGCCTTGGTATTCGATTCGCGGTAGCGGATCGAGAACCAGACGGTCATCACAATAACGGGGACCACAATGATGAAACCTAAGATGACGGAGATGACGATGAGGTCCTTCTCCTGGATTCCGACCGGACCCTGGGGGTTGAGGATCGCAATCCCTTGACAGCCCATGAGCAACATAGCAAACAACGAGAGTCCACAGGCCACGCAAAGATGGCCGACTCTTCTCTTCATCATCGAGCTCCCTTTTGAAGCGGTGAGATCCAGATGCCGGGGCACCTATAGATAAATATAATGTTGTTTTTCTTTGTGCTTTTGTCAAGTTTAGAATTCTTCTAAAGATTGGCCCTCCGAAGCGCCTGGGCCGCGGCCACCATATTCTTCAGCGCGGGGAGCACCTCGGCCCACTGGCGGGTCTTCAGTCCGCAGTCCGGGTTCACCCACAATCGCTCGGCGGGGATTCTTTCTGCGGCCTTGTTCATCAGCGAAACGATGGACTCCACCGACGGGATGTTGGGGGAGTGGATGTCGTAGACCCCCGGACCCATCTCGTTGGGGTACTGGAACTTGTCGAACACATCGAGCAGCTCCATGTCGGACCGAGACGTCTCGATGGTGATGACGTCGGCGTCCATGGCGGCAATGGACGCGATGATGTCGTTGAACTCCGAATAGCACATGTGGGTGTGGATCTGGGTGCCATCGCCCACCCCGTTGGCGGTGATCCGAAAGGCTTCGACGGCCCAGGCCAGGTAGGTGGCCCACTGGGATCGGCGGAGGGGCAGGCCTTCCCTCAGGGCGGCCTCGTCGATTTGAATCACCCGAACCCCGGCCCGTTCGAGGTCGAGAACCTCGTCGCGGATGGCCAGGGCCAACTGCTGGCACGTCACGGACCGGGGTTGGTCGTCCCGGACGAAGGACCAATTCAGAATGGTCACAGGACCGGTGAGCATGCCCTTCATCGGCCGGGAGGTCAGGGATTGGGCGTAGGTGATCCAGTCCACGGTCATGGGCCGGGGCCGGCGGATGTCGCCGAACAGGATCGGGGGCTTCACGCACCGGGACCCGTAGGATTGGACCCACCCGTTTTGGCTGAAGGCGTAGCCCTCGAGCTGTTCGCCGAAGTACTCGACCATGTCGTTCCGTTCGGCCTCCCCATGGACCAGAACGTCGAGGCCCAGGGCCTCCTGCTCCCGGACGCACCGGGCGATCTCGGCCTGGATGGCCTGCCGGTACCCGGCTTCGGTCAGGGTGCCTCCCTTGAACTGGCTACGAACCTGGCGAATTTCAGTGGTCTGGGGGAAGGACCCAATGGTGGTGGTGGGGTAGGGGGGCAACTTCAGCCACGCCTTTTGGATCCCAGCCCGGACGGCGTAGGGACTGGTTCGGCACCCCAGGGCGGGGGTCACGGCCTGGAGGGCCGCCTGGACGGCAGGGTTGTGCACCCGGGGCGACCGGCGCCGGGCCTCAATGGCCCCCTGGTTGGCCTCGAGGGCTGCCTGGACCGACCCTCGACCTTCGTTCAGGGCCTGGGCCAACACCCGGAGCTCCTCGAGCTTCTGGCGGGCGAAGGCCAGCCAGGATCGGACTTCGGGGTCGAGGAGGGTCTCGTGGGCTAGGTCCACGGGAACGTGGAGGAGGGACGAGGCCGGGGCTAGCCACAGGCGGTCTCCCAGGGCCTTGGCCACCGGCTCCAACCACGCCAACACACCCACGAGGTCGGTCTTCCAGATGTTCCGGCCGCTGATGACCCCCAGGGAGAGCACTTTCGCCGGGGGCCACTCCGCCACCAGGGCTTCGACGTCGTCCCGACCGGCCACCGCATCCACGTGGAGGCCCGCCACCGGCAGGGTCTGGACCCACGGCCGGTTCCCTCCCAGGGAGCCAAAGTAGGTGGCCAAGAGGATCTTCACCGACGAGCGGCCCAGGGTCTGGTAGGCGGTCGCGAAGGCCTGGGCCCAGGGAGCTTCGACTTCGGTGACCAGCAAGGGTTCATCGATTTGAACCCATTCGACGCCTTCGGCCTCGAGGGTTGCCAATAGCTGTTGGTAGACCGGTAGCAACCGGGGCAAGAGGTTCAGGCGATCGGACCCGTCCTTAGCCTTCCCCAGGGCGAGGTAGGTGACGGGACCGACCAGGACGGGCTTGGCGGTCACNCCCTGGGCCCGGGCCTCCCGGAGCTGGGACACCAGCCGGGACGGATCCAACTGAAAGGTCGTTTGGGCGGTGAACTCGGGGACAATGTAGTGATAGTTGGTGTCGAACCACTTGGTCATCTCTCCGGCGGCCNCCCCCCCCAGGAGGGGATCGGCCCCGGCGGTTCCCGGGGCCGACCGGCCCCGGGCCACCCGGAAGTACTGGTCGAGGGCCTCGCCGGACCCACCGTGGAACCGAGGAGGTAGGTTCCCCAGGGTGAAGCTCATGTCGAGGACGTGGTCGTAGAACGAAAAATCGCCCACGGGGACTAGGTCGAGGAGGGCTTGGTCGGCCCAATGGCGGCGGCGAAGGTCGGCTCCCGTGGCCTCCAGGGCGTCCCGGGGNGAGGTGCCTTTCCAATAGGCTTCCAGGGCTTTCTTGAGTTCTCGGTCGGCTCCGATCCGGGGGAAGCCGAGGCTATGGGTCTTGATCATGGGGTCTCTACCTTTTCGAGGGGCTGGTCCCTATGGTACTGACGACGAGCGATGAAGAAAAATGGTATTAATTCACACATCCATGATTTGGATTCATGATCTGACCAGGGGGGGAGGAAGAATGGGCGTGTTGGAACGGATGCACCTCGAGATCTTGCGGGCGGTGGAGGCCCAGGGAACCCTGACGGCGGCGGCGGAAACCCTCCACCTCACCCAGTCGGCGCTGAGCCATAGCATGAAGAAGCTCGAGGGCCAGCTGGGGGTGGACCTATGGCACCGGGAGGGGCGGATCCTTCGGCCCACCAAGGCGGGGGAGTACCTTTTAGGGGTGGCCCAGCGGCTCGTGCCCCAGTTTGACCTCGCCGAAGAGCGACTCCGTCAGTTCGGCCGGGGGGAGAGGGGCACCCTGAGGATTGGGATGGAGTGCCACCCGTGCTACCAGTGGCTTACCAAGGTGGCGGCCCCGTTCCTGGCGGCCTGGCCCACGGTGGACCTCGACGTTCGGCAGAAGTTTCAGTTTGGAGGGCTGGGGGCTCTGTTCGGCCATGAGATCGACTTGCTGGTGACCCCGGACCCCCTGTACAAGCCTGGCTTGGAGTACGTGCCGGTGTTCGACTACGAGCAGGTGTTGGTGGTCGGCGCCGAGCACCCCTTGAAGACGGCCCCCTGGGTGCCCCCCGAGGCCTTGGCCGACGAAATCCTCTACACCTATCCCGTCNCCCCCGATCGGTTGGACATCTACACCCGGTTCTTGACCCCCGCAGGGATCGAGCCCCGGCGGCACAAGGCCATTGAGACCACCGAGATGATGCTTCAACTGGTGGCCAGCGGCCGGGGGGTCGCGGCCCTTCCCCGGTGGCTCGTCGAGGAATACGCCACCGAGTACTCGGTGTTTCCGGTACGGCTGGGAGAACGGGGAGTGGCCAAGCAGATTTTTGTGGGGTACCGGGAACCCGATGCCCAGGTCGAGTACATCGTCGGGTTCCTCGCCTTGGCCCGGCAGACGAACGAGGGCTCCCGGGGATCAGCGGACAGGGGATGAGGCCGGGCGGGGCCTCCGCCAAGGGAAACTTTATCGATCAACCGGGGCTTTGCGGGTTGCGACCCTCCTAGGGAACGGTGACACCCTCGACGGTGTCCGACGTGGCGCTGGGGGCCGCCTCGAGGCCGGCGTCGATGAGCAACAAGGCCCCCGTGGTGGTCACCTGGTACTCGTCGTTCGAGCCCTTCAGGAGAACCACGGGGGTCTTCACGAACGCAAAAGGACTCCGGGAATCGGCCTCCGACTCCGGGGCTTGGCTGGTGGCGACAAAATACAGAATGTTGAGGTCATCGTTCCGGGTCTTGGTCTTTCCGAACCGTACCCCCAGGGTGATGATCTTGTCCCGCCGGAAGAACGAGTAGCTCAGGGATTCGGCCACGCACGGCGTCCCGGCGGGGNTGGTGATGGTGTCGAAGCCCTTGCCGTTTTTGTAGAAGACGACCCCGTGGGCGTCGACTTGGCTCTCTTCCGAAGGCATCTCCCGGGTGAACACGATGTCGTTCGACACGTAGAGCTGCACCGAGTGGAGCAGGATGTAGTCCGAGATCCTGTGGCTGCCCACGGGTTTGTGGTCGTCTTGGACGTCGTCCCGGTACACGTACCGCTTGAGATCGGACTTGGCGTCGCAGTACTGGGTATTCGAAAACAGCAGGGGCACCCGGAGGGTCGGAGGCGTTTCCTGGCAGAACCCGGGGACCGCCCCGAGGAGCAAGAGGTAGATGGCTGCAAGTTTCATGGATACCGTTTTGCCACGACCCTCAAAAGGTTGCAACCGAGGAGCCCCCGTCCGGNCCCCCGTGACTTCCCCGACGGGACCCGGTAGAATGAGGTCGACCCCGGCAAGGTCACTAGACAATCTACCGACTTGAATAAGTGGTGTTTGCCTCATACACTCAGGGCGATCGATACCCTACGGTGAAGGAGTTCCTATGAAATTATCCCTGGTTCGGGCGGCCGTCTTGACGACGGCCCTGGTCTTGGCGGGTGTCCCTGCCATGGCCGATGGCAAGGCCATCGATGCGGCGGCGTTCGACGCTCTGGTGGCGAAGGGTCCCGTCGCCGACGCGGCGACGGTGGCGTCGAGTTCCTGGGCCACCAAGATCAAGAAGGCCGGTGTCCTTCGGTTGGGCGGCACCCAGACGTCGAACCTGTTCTCGTTGCTCAACGACAAAGATGGCAAGCTCCGGGGCTTCGATGCCGGGTTGGCCCAGCTGATCACCCGCTACATCCTCGGGGATTCGACGAAGTTCGGGTTCACCCAGGTGACCTCTTCGACCCGGGAGCAGGTCTTGATCAACGACCAGGTCGACTTGGTCTTCGCCACCTACTCGATCACACCGGCCCGGGCCGAGAAGATCTCGTTCGCCGGTCCCTACTACACGTCGCAGGCGGGGGNGCTGGTCAAGACAGGAAACGCATCCATCCATTCCTATACGGATCTGGGGGGAAAGAAAGTCGCCACCCAAGCCGGCTCCACCGGCGCCGCCACCTTGAAGCAGTACGCTCCCTCGGCCACGGTCCTCGAGTTCCAGACCCACCAGGAAGCCGTGGACGCCCTGAAGCAGGGTCGGGTCGACGCCTACGTCACCGACTACACCCTTCTGTTGAACNCCCTGAGCCTCGGGACGGGTGAGGTGCAGTTGGCCGGCACTCCTTTCGGAACCGAAGAGCCCTACGGCATCGGCGTTCCCAAGGGTTCGGACGCCGTGGCCTTCCTCAACGGGTTCCTGAAGAAGATCGAGGCCGACGGCACCTGGGCCCAGTTGTGGACCATTGCCATCGGTGCCCGGACCGGCAACACCAACGTCCCCACCCCTCCGGTGCTGAAGTAGTCCTGGGGTTCTATGAACGAGTTGGCGAAGCTTCTTTCGGACTACGGCCCCGCCTTTGTCCAGTCTGCCCTGGTGACGTGGAAGCTCACCGCCCTCTCGTTCGTTCTGGGTCTGCTCCTCGGGATTGGGGTGACCGTCCTGAGGATGCTTCCCATCCGTCCCTTAAAGGTCTTCCTGGGGGCCTACGTCGAGATCTTTCGAAACATCCCGACGGTGGCTCTTCTGATCGTGATTGTGTTCGCCCTGCCGTACCTCAACGTAACCATCGACTATGAACCGTCGGTGATCCTGGCCTTGGTGCTGGTGGGTTCGGCCTTTGCCGCCGACAACCTGCGGTCGGGGATCAATACCGTCGAGGTGGGCCAGATCGAGGCGGCCTACAGCCTGGGGTTGAGTCTGTGGCAGGTGACCACGAAGATCGTGTTGCCCCAGGCCCTCAGGGCCGTGGTCCAGCCCATGACCTCGCTGCTCATCGGGTTGATGCTCTCGACGGCCATCGCGTCGCAGGTGCCAGTTTCTGACCGGGAGCTGACGGCCCTCGTCGACAAGATCAACAACGAAACCGCCTCGGGGATCCTCACCTTTGGGGTGGCCGCCGCCTTCTACGTGGCCACGGGGTTGTTGATTTCCTGGGTAGGCGGGCGGGTCGAGAAGGCCGTGAGGATCCGGCGATGAGCGCCCGAACCGTCGAAGAAGCCCTGCTGGCTGGCNCCCCCCGGGGAACCCGGGTGGCCCGGGGGGTGGGAACCTGGGTGGCCCTCGTCCTGTTGCTGGGGCTGGCCGTGGCCATCGTGGGGCAATTTGCCCACGCCGGCCAACTCGACCCTCGGTACTGGAGCTTCTTCGCCTCGCCCACCACCTGGGCCTTCCTCCTCTCGGGGCTCGGGGGCACCTTGGCCTCGGCGGCCATGGCGGCAGCGATCGCCCTGGTCGGAGGCCTGGTGCTCATGCTGGGCCGGGTGTCGAAGGCGCGTCCCGTTCGGTGGCTCTCGGTGGCGGTCATCGAGTTCCTCCGGGGGGNGCCCAGCCTGCTCCTCATCTACTTCTTCTTCCTCATCCTGCCTCCCCTGGGCTTCAAGATGAACGCGTACTGGATGGTGACCCTCCCCATTGGGCTCAGCACCGCTGGGGTGGTGGCCGAGGTATACCGGGCTGGTGTCCTCGCCGTCCCCCGGGGCCAGGCCGAAGCCGCCGCCAGCCTCGCCCTGAGCGGGTGGCAGGTGTTCTTCCTAGTGGTCTTTCCCCAAGCGCTGCGGTTTGTGGTCCCCTCCCTGGTGGCCCAGCTCGTCATCGTCGTCAAAGATACCACCTTCGGGTACGTGGTCACCTACGGCGAGCTGATGCAGACGGCGAAGGNCTTGATTGCCAACTACAATTCCCTCGTTCCCGTGTATCTGGTGGTGGCCCTGATCTACTGCCTCATCAACTTCGGGATCTCCCGGGCGTCCGGGGCCCTGGGTACCCTTGGTGCCCCAACCCCTGGTACGTGGCTTCGTCCACGGGGTCGAGCCATTCGTTCCGGGCATCCGGAGAGGGGATTTCGATGGCGACGTGGGTGAACCACCTTTCCTGGGTCGCCCCATGCCAGTGGCGCACCCCCGGCGGGATCGAGACCACATCCCCGGGGCCGAGGGCCCGGGCCGGTTGTCCCCATTCCTGGTACCACCCCTGACCGTCGGTGCATAGCAGCACCTGACCGCCCCCGTGGTGGATGTGCCAGTTGTTCCGACAACCCGGTTCAAAGGTGACGTTGAACAGGCCCACCCCGGCGGTGTGGAGGGGTTTCACGTAGCTACGGCCCACAAAGTACGGCGCGAACCGGTCATTGGGCTCCCCCAGGCCGAACAGGGAGTCGAAGGCGGCTCCCTGGTCTTCGGCGTAGACCTCACGGACCGCGGGGAAGACGGCCCAGGCCTTGGGCCAACCGACGTAGAAGGCGATCTGGGTGATGGCAGCGACCATTTCGGTTTTTGTGACGCCCTGGCGCCGAGCGTTCGAAAGGTGATACTTCAGGGAGTTGTCGAGGATTCCCGACCCGATCAGCGTGGCGACCGTGATCAGGGACCGGTCTCGGGCTGACAACTCATCCACCCGGGACCAGACTTCGCCAAAGAGCACGTCGTCGTTGAACGCAGCAAACTGGGGGGCCAGGTCGCCCAGTTGGCTTCGACCAGCGGTTTGTTTTTCCATAGATTCAGGATACGTGGGCAGTCCGCTGCCCGGTAGTCAATTTCTCCTCGTTTTTTGCCTCATTCTCTGAAAAGGCGAGGGCCGGCTGGCTTTGTCCCCTTTCCTCACCTGAGGCACGACCCCGGGGATCGCTATCCCAAGGGTCTTCCCATCGTTGAGCAAGGGTACCGACCATCGTTGAGGAAAGCCTTCCAGGCGAGCCGTCCGCCGGGAACCTGGCGTTCGACGGAGCCTTGGCATCCCAGGGGCAAAAAAAAAGTCCCGGCATGGCCAGGACTTACAATAAAATAGCAGGGACAGGACTCGAACCTGTGACCTTCGGGTTATGAGCCTGTCCAGACGACCGATACTTTCAAGATAAATGTAGTTCTGGAATGATTTTGCGTCAAGAGGACTTGGGCGGGGTTCGTTGCCTTTATGCCGGCCTATGGCTCTTCAGTGCTACAGTTTTGTGCTACACGGCAGTCCCCACGGGCATTTCGGGTAGCCCGCTCAGGCACACTAGAAGACAGGCAGGGGGGACCGAATCACCGAATTTGCCGAATTGCCGAAGGACTGACCCTAGCCGCTGTTTGGCCAATCCTGCCTGGGACGACCTAGGTAACATGCGGACACCACTACTGTTGTCGGTTCTCCCAATATCCTGGATTTCTATGCAAATGCATGATACCCAGGACTAGGATTCTTTCAGGTTCTACGGCATAGAGAACACCGTAGGGAAAACGATGGACAAGGCAACGTCGGACTCTTCCTGCCAGAACGGGCCATGTTTCTGGATAAAGCTGGACGTTTTGTACTGCCGCCTGGACCTCAAGAGAGAACGCTTCGCCGAGTCCCGGCTGGCGGGNCTCGTAATATTCTATTGAATCCAAGAGTTCAAGCTCAGCTTCAGGGNGGAAATCAATGGTCATCAGACGAAGCGGCCCCGGATCTTCGCGAACACCTCGTCCGCAGGAATTCCAAGGACCGCACCAGCCCTCAAAGCATCCAGACGTTCCTGCGCGGCCGCACCCCAGGCAGAATCTACCTCTGCATTGGGTGAGTTGATCGTCTTGAGAAGGGCATCGACAACGAGAATGCGTTCGTCAATCGGGAGCGACGTTGCTTCGTCGATCAAGTCCTTAGTTCCGTTCATGTGTCCTAGCCTCCACGACACCCCAGGATAGCACCTCGGTTTGGATTCCGGCTAGATGCGCCCTGTTGCTCAAGGGCTGCGGTCTCCGGCAAACCCGGGGCGATTCAGTACTCTTGGCCGTTGTCATTTTTCCCGTGTCGGGATTGGGGAACTGGACGTAGTAGACCTTACTGGCACCACGCCTAAAAAGCGAAAACCGAGGCATAACCAACTCCCCGGTAAGCCAATCACTCACATGATTGACTCACAATGGTGTATCTAGGTCAATGCTCCGGTTTCGGTTGCACTGTGTAAGTTTCTCTGGCAGGGAAACTTACTAAAATAGCAGGGACAGGACTCGAACCTGTGACCTTCGGGTTATGAGCCCGACGAGCTGCCAACTGCTCCACCCTGCGTCGTTTGTGTTAAATACCTTAACGAATGAGAGGCACAGTGTCAAGGGCAAGGTCAAAGGCTTTGAGGCATTGCGCATTTTGCTCCGGGGTGCCGATGGTGATCCGAATCCACTGGGGCAAGCCGAAGCTGGTCAAAGGACGAATGGTGACCCCTGCGGCGGCCATGGCTTGGAAGACATTCTGGGCATCGCGGTCCAGGCGGACGGCGATGAAGTTGGCCTGGGTGGGGTAGTAGAACAACCCCCGGGCCTGGAACGCCTCCGTCCAGAACCGGAGCCCCTGTCGGTTCACGGCCCGGGACCGCTCCACAAACTCCCGGTCGGCGAGGGCGGCCCGGGCGGCCACTTGGCTCAGGGTGCCGACGTTGAACGGCTGCTTGACGACGGCCAGGTGCCCGATGATTTCCGGCGCCGCCACCGCAAAGCCAACCCGCAGAGCGGCCAGCCCGTAAATCTTCGAAAAGGTCCTGGTGACCAACAAGGAGGGGTATTGGGAGAGCCATCCCAGGGCTTGGGGATAATCGGGAGCCTCGACGTAGTGGCAATAGGCTTCGTCGAGGACCACGAGGACCGACGGCGGGAGCTGGTCGAGGAAGGCCCGGAGGGCGGCCTCGGGGAGGTACCCGCCGGTGGGGTTGTTGGGGTTACACAGGAAGATGACCCGGGTGCGGTCGTCGACGAGGCGGGCCACGGCGTCGAGGTCGAAGGCGCCGTCCTTCAGGGGCGCGAACCGCATGGTGCCCCCGAAGAGTCGGACCGCAAAGTTGTATTCTGAAAACGTCACGTCGGCGGTGATGGCGTTGTCCCCGGGGCGCACGTAGGCCCCGGCCACGATGGTCAGGATTTCATCGGACCCGTTGCCCACCAGGATCTGAGCGGGGTTCACCCCCAGTTCGTCAGCGAGAGCCTCCCGGAGGGCGCTGGCCGCCCCGTCGGGGTACACGTGAAGGGTGGAAGCGGCTCCGGTGAGGGCTTCGAGGGCCCGGGGGCTTGGCCCCAGGGGGTTTTCGTTCGAAGCGAGTTTGAGGGCCCCGGGCTGCAATTTCCCGGGGGTATAGGCTTTCAGGTCGCGCAGGTCTTCACGAAGGTCCATCAGACTGTTTTACAGGATGAAGGTCCCTCGTGGCTAGGTCGGCCGCGATCCTCCCGGAGAGCACCGCCAGGGGCATGCCCCCCCCGGGGTGGGCACTGCCACCGCAAACGTAGAGCCCCCGGAAGCCCGGGGCCCGGTTGGGGTGGCGGTCGAAGGCGGCGAGCGCCCGGTGGCTGGCCAGTCCGTACAGACTGCCGCCGGGGCTCCCGGTGGCCGCCTCGAGGTCAGCGGGGGTCAGGATGGCTTCCTGGACGATGTGGGATCGAACCTCGCGGCCGAGGTTGGCTTCGATCCGCCGGAGGGTCGCTTCCCGCAGCCGCTCCAGGGCCCACGCATCGACGATGCGATGGGGACCGGGGTCGTGGGGGGCATTGACCAGAACGAACCAGTTTTCCTGGCCGGGGGGAGCGTCCCCGGGGGTCGTTTTCGAGGTAATGTTCACGTAGACCGTGGGGTCCGTGGGGAGTTTCTTGTCGAGGAACAACGACCGAAACTCCGCATCGTGGTCCGGGCTGAAGAAGATGTTGTGGAGCCCCAGTTCGGGATACGAGGCGTCCACACCCCAGAGAAACACGNCCCCCGAGCTACTGGGCTCTCCCCGTTGGTACCGGTCCCGCCGGGCCCGTTGGCGCCCGTTCAGAGGGCCCCCGGCCCCGAGCAGGCGATAGGTCACCGCCACGTCGGCATTGCTCACCACGGCATCGTACCGGAGCAAGGCCCGTTGCACTTGGATCCCCTGAATCCGGCCTCGTTCGTGGACGATGGCTTTCACCGGGGTCGAGAACCGGAACCCCACCCCGAGTTCGGTGGCCAAGCGCCGCATGGCCGTGGGGATGGAGTGGATTCCGTCGACCGCTGCCCAAGCCCCGAGGCCAAACTCGACCCAGGGAATCATGGCGAAGGNGGCCGGGAGTCGCCGGGGATCCGAACCATTGTAGGTTGCGTACCGTCCAAAGAACTGCCGCACCCGGGGGTCCTGGAACTGGGCATCGATGGCGGCCTTCAGGCTACGACCCGCGTCGAGGTGGCCGGCTTGAAACAAGGTGGACCAGGTGGACCCGAGGGTCCAGGTGCGACCATCGTGGAGGGAGTGGCGGAGGAAGAGGGGCCCGGCTAGGTTCCAGAGGCCCTGGGCCCGGTCGAACCAGGCCCGGGTGTCCGACTCCGGGGCCCAGCCCTGGCGGGCGAACGCTTCGGCAAGACCGGCCGCCGACCCGGGGGCCGTGAGCCTATCCCCCTCGGGCCAGAAGTACTCGGCGATGGGGTCCAAGGGGGTGAGTCGTAGGTAGTCCTCCCTCCGTTTCCCCGCCGCCGCGAACAGTTCGTCCCAGACCGACGCCAGGGTGACGAGGCTGGGTCCCGAGTCGAACCGAAAGGGACCCAGCCTTCGTTCCCCCGCCTTGCCCCCGGCATCGGTCCCCTGTTCAAAGACCTCCACCGAGAAGCCGGCGTGGGCCAAGTGGATGGCCGCCGAAAGCCCCCCCAGGCCGGCTCCGACCACGGCGACCCGCTTCACCGGGCCCCCAGGGCGGCGAACCACCCGTCGAAGGTCAGGTAGAAGCACAGGGTCAGGCCCAAGTAACTCAGGTTGTAGAAGAAATCCTCGGCGGGGATGGGGCCCACCCTTAGTCCGGTGACGGCCTTGGGGTTGTACCAAATCGTAGGAAGGGCGGTGTAGAGCCCATCCACCAGGGCAAAGGCGAGGAAACACAGGCCAAACCAAATCCAGAACTCGCTGCGCCCGGCCAGGCTGGGATGGGTGAGGGCCAGGGTAGAGAGGAAGATTGCCACCGATCCGAGGGCCAGAAACGTGTNCCCCAGCCGCCGGAACAGCCACGCTGCGGCCACGAAGGCGAGGGCCCCGAGGAACAGGGACGCCGCGGGCACCGGCCACAGCTCCACCGAGGGGAAATAGGCCTTCACCACTTCAAACAAGAACAGGCAGGCGTAGGGCACGGCGATGAAGAAGAGAAGCTCTCCCACGGGCAGATGGAACACCCGGAAGGTCCCGGTGTACTGGGGGTTGAAGGTCCAGTCTCCCCGGCGGACCACCAGCGAGTCCCAAAAGAGGTAGAGCACCCCGGTGACCACCAGGGCCAGGGCCACGGCGGGGAGGNGGGTCCAGAAATGCACCTTCCNATCGAACGACAGGGCCAAGGGCCCGGCCAAAACGACCAGGGCGATGAGGCTATACAGGTGTTTTTTCATGGAGAATCCTCGGCCCGGGGCTTCCGGGGGAAGTAGAACAGGTTGCCCAAGGCGGTGGCGAGGATCCTTACCTTTCCTGGTTTGATCTTTCGACGCCAGACTTCCCAGGGATCCCGGCGGATTTCCCTGGCGGTCCAATTGTACAGGTCGGAAGCCGTTTTGACCGCGAGGCGGAAGCGCCAGGGAAGGTAGCCGTAGCCGTCCCGGGCTCCCTTTTGCCAGTCGGCGTAAACCTCGGTCCAGCCCCTGAGGAACTGGCAAAATGCGTCGGGGTTGGCCTCGGCCGCCTCCCGGGAGAGTTCGGGCAACCCGCTGTCCCCCAGGGGGAGGTACCGTCGCCCTAGGTCGTGGTCCTCGGCAATGTCCCGGAGGAAGTTGATGAACTGCATGCTGCGGCCCATCAGGCAGGCCGTGGGCTGGGCTTCGTCGGGGATCCCCAGGATCCGAAGCATGAACAAGCCGATGACCTCGGCCGACCCCCAGGTGTACCGCAGGATGTCTTGGATGCTGTCGCAGGGGAGGGCGGTGAGGTCGCTTTCCATGGCGGCGAAGAAGTCTTCGGTCCACTGGGGGTCGAACTGCTTTCGGCGACCCAGCTCGACGAAGGGGTCGATGACCCAGTCTCCCGCCGGGGTGCCAGCCACGGCGCTCCGCCACCGGTTCCGAAAGGCGTGGAACTCTTCAGGATGGATGGGCGGGTCGTCGACCAAGTTATCGGCCACCCGGACGAAGGCGTAGAGCGTGAACACATCCCGGCGGACGGCCTTGGGAAACAGCAGGCTCGAGTGGTAGTAGGTCCGGCTCCCCTGCTGGAAGATCCTCTGGTGGAGGTCGTCAATGTCCATGGGAACTCCGGAGGATTTGGCGGACCACGACGTCGCTGCTGATCAAGGTCATGGGGNCCCCCACGCCGGGGNGGGTATACTGCCCCGAGTACCACAGATTCCTGACCTTTTTGGACCGATGGGCCGGCCGAAACACCGCGGTTTGGAACAACGTGTGGGACAATCCCAGGGCGGTTCCCCCCCAGGCGTGGTAATCGGCTTCAAAGTCCCGGGGTCCGAACACCCGGAGACTCTCGAGGGACCCTTCGAGGTCGATGCCGGTGATCTTCTCGAGGTGACTGAGGACTGTGTCGAGGTAGGTCTTGCGGAACTGATCGGTGTCGTCCAACCCCGGGGCCACGGGGACCAGAAGGAACAGGTTCTCGCACCCGGGAGGGGCCATGGAAGGATCGGTCTTGGTGATGGCGCTCAGGTAAAAGCAGGGATTCTCGGGCCAGGACGGCGTCTTGAAAATCGTGTCGAAATGGCGATCCCAGTCGGCACTGAAGTACAGGTTGTGATGCTCCAGCCCGGGAAGCGTCTTGTTGACCCCGAGGAACACCAGAAACATCGACGGAGCGAAAACGCGCTTCTTCCAGTACGGCGTCCTGTACGATTGCCACCGTCGGTCCAGCAGATGGGTCTCGCTCCAGGCATAGTCCGAGCAGTTGAGGACCACGTCGGCCGAGAACCGGCCCTGGGCCGTGACGACGTCCCGGACCTGACCGGCGGTCACCTCCAAGCGCGTCACCTCATGGTTGCACAGCAGGCGGCCGCCCCGGGCCGTCACCAGGTCAGCCATGGCCCGGGCCACCCCGTTCATGCCCCCGTCGGGAAAGAAAACGCCTAATTTCAAATCGACGTGGCTCATGATCGAGTAGAGAGCTGGGGCGTCCTTGGGACTCGTCCCCAGGAACACCATGGCGTACTCCAGGATCTGTTTGGCCCGGCGATCCGTGAAAAATCGACTCACAAACCGATCGAGACCCTGAAAGATCCCCAGGGTGAGGCCCTTGGCGAGGATCTTGCGGTTTAAGAAGTCAAAGACGGTCCGATAGTCCCGGTAGAGAAACTCTCCGACGGCTGTGTCGTACTTGTACTGGGCTTCGTCCATGTACGCCTGCAACCGAGNCCCTCCCCCGGGTTCAAAGGACTCGAAGAGGGCCTTGGTCTGTTCCAGGTCGTCGGTGACCGTCACAGGATCGAGGCCCTCGAAAAAGACCTTGTAGTGGGTCTTGAGCTTGGTGAGGCCAATGGTCTCGGCCACCGAGGTTCCAATGCTGGCGAAGAACCGCTCGAAGACTTCGGGCATCAGGTACCACGAGGGCCCCATGTCGAACTTGTACCCGTGGTCTTCCCATAACCGAGCCCGTCCTCCGGGTTGGTCGTTCTTTTCGAGGATGGTCACCGTCCATCCTTCCTTCAGGAGGAGGAGGGCCGACGACAACCCGGCGTAACCGGCGCCGATGATTAAGGCATGCTGTCCCATGCCGTAAGAATACGGTGCCACCCCGGGAAAGGCAACGCAATCCGAGTCCGGGATTTACGTGAGGTAGATCCTCGCGGGGGACGCTTGGCCAATTCGGATGGGTCGATCCAGGCCGGCGAGTTCCTGGGTTAGTTCTTCCACGGTAAACCCTCGGCGGATCGACAGCCGCCCGTCGAAGAACGCGAGGCTTCCCCGGATGAACAACCCCGTGAAGATGGTGTAGCCGACGTAGGCCCAGAAGGACCGCCGAAGGTCGTTCAAGAGGAATCCCACCCGGGCATGGGCCAAACACAGTTCCACGGCGCGTCGAACTTCGGGGTACCGAAAATGGTGGAGGGTGTGGTTCGAGATGATCAAGTCAAAATCCCCCCAGGTAGCCATATCGAAGACCGACCCGGTGACGGGGGTGATTTCCGGATACCCTTGGCACAAGCGCTGGGCCCAGGGGAGCACCCGGGGATCGAGGTCGAGGGCTGTGATCTTCACCCGGAGACCCCGGCGTCGACAGAGCCTCACGATGGCCCGATCGATGTCGCCNCCCCCCGAACCAAAGTCCAAGATCGTCCACTCCCTCGTCGGATCGGCGAGCATCTTGGGGAGCAGCTCCTGGCGAAAGAGGGGGACCGCCGCCGAAAAGAGGCGGTTGAGCAAATCGAACTGTTCAATGGTTCTTTTGAGCCGTTTTGGGTCGACGTCGAACCGATCCATCAATTCCTCCTCGTAGGAACGATGGGTCATGTCAACAAAAAAAAGCGGATGAGACGACAAGGGATCCTCCAGACGCCGTTATGGTATCCGAACACCTTGTTTTCGGCGAGGGTCCTCCACTATATTGTCGGAATTCCATTCTCAAGGAGCTCCGCCATGAAGATTGCCTCCAACAAGGTCGCCACCCTTCATTACACTCTCAAGGACGACAAGGGGGCCCTCATCGAGAGCTCCGTCGGCAACGAACCCCTCACGTACATCCATGGCATCGGGAACCTCATCCCAGGCCTCGAGGACAAACTCGAAGGCAAGCAGGTCGGCGACAAGCTCTCGGTGGTGGTCAAGCCCGAGGACGCCTACGGCGACCGGGACGAGGAGCTGATCGAAGAGGNGGAGCGGTCTGAGTTCGACGATACCGAAGAACTCGAGGTGGGCAAAGAGTTCCAGTACGACGACGAGGACGGCAACGTGTTCCACGTCCGGGTGCTCAAGGTCGACGACAAGATGGTTACTATCGATGGGAACCATCCCTTGGCCGGCAAGACTCTGGCTTTTGACGTGGAAGTCCTCGGGGTCCGGGACGCCACGAAAGAGGAACTAGAGCATGGCCACGTCCATGGGGAAGGCGGCCACCACCACTAAAACCGCCGGCACCCAGGGGTCAAGGAATTTCGCGCTGAATGTAGCTGGCAAAGTCCTTGACCACGGGCTCATACGGCTTGTTCAGGATGGTCGAGGAAATCAGGAAGTCCGCGGNGGACCGGTTGCAGGCCATGGGGATGTTGTACAACACGGCGATCCGCAACAGGGCTTTCACGTCGACGTCGTGGGGGTGGGGCGACATAGGATCCCAAAAGAAGATCACCGTGTCGACCCGGCCTTCGGCGATCATGGCCCCCAGCTGTTGATCCCCCCCCAAGGGGCCGGACTTGAGCCGAACGATTTCGAACCCCACGGGGAGGGCGGCCCCGGCCTTCTTCGCAATGGCATCGGCCACCAGGCGTCCCGTGGTACCGGTACAGACAAGGCGGTGCTTCAGCAGGGTGTGGTAGTTATACTCGGCCCATTCGACGAGGTCGTGCTTCATGTGATCGTGGGCCACAAGGGCGATGGTTTTGGATTCCTTCATAGGACAAGCTTACTCCGATGCGACCATTCGTGCTATGCCCGGCGGGGCCGTGGGGTTGCTTGATTTCCGCCATTCCCCGCTGTACGCTGACTCCGGAGGCTCTCATGATCGATGTCTTGCTCAAGGGTGGACCTATTCTTTGGGTGATCCTGCTCCTGGCCATCCCGGTGTTGGCCATCGTGGTCGAACGGATCCTATACTTTCGCAAGATCGCCACGGACGAGGAGAAGTTGTTCGCCCGGGTGAAGGGGGCCATCGAAAAGGGGCACTTCGACGAAGCCTTGGCCATCTGCGACACGGTGGAGGCTCCCCTGGCGGGCTTGATCCGAGCGGGGATCGAGTACCGGGCCCTCCCCGAGGCGGAATTGAAAGAGGCCGTTCGCGATGCCGCCGTCCAGGAACTCCCCCTCATCGAGCACACCATCCAAGCGGTGAACGTGATTGCTAACATCTCCCCGCTCCTGGGCCTTTTGGGGACGGTGTCCGGGATCATCAACTCCTTCAACGTCCTGGGCCAATTCGGCGCCGTGTCGGACCCCTCGGTGTTGGCCAAGGGGATCAGCGAGGCCCTGTTGACCACGGCCGCGGGGATCATCATCGCGGTTCCGTCGATGGTGGCCTACGCCTGGCTCTCGGGGAAGGCCAACTCGGTCATCGGTCGCCTCGAGGGCCAGGCCAACGACTTGGTCCGGCTGATCCGGGGGAAGGCCACCGCCGGGAGCCTTCTGTGAGGCTTCCCCGACGACTGGCGCCCCAGGGGCTTCCCAACCTGACCCCGCTGATCGACGTGGTGCTCATGCTCGTCATCTTCTTTCTGGTGGCCACGGTGTTTCGGGTGGGGCCCGGCCTGGCCCTGGACCTTCCCAAGAGCACGACCGCCCAGAACGTGACCGTCACCGAGTTGAGGATTCAAGTCGGCGGGGAAAACGATGTGTGGCTGGGGGGCACCCGGACCACCCTGGCCCAGCTGGATAGCCTCCTCAAGGATCAGCTGAAGGGCAAAGATCTGAAGACCCTCCGGGTGGTGGTGGAGGGGGGACGGGACGCTCCCTACCAGGTTGTCGTGTCGGTCCTCGATGTGTTGCGTCAGAACCAGGTGGTGGGCGTGAACCTGATGACCAAGATCGCCGGTGCGGCAAAGTAGGAAGCGGTGGAACCGGTGAGCGAAGCGACCCTGGCCTGGGAACGGTGGCGGGCGAGGAGGCGACAGCGCCGTCAACTGTTGTCCTGGGGGGGGACCCTCCTCTTGGGGATGCTCGTCTTGGGCCTGGTGGCCTGGGGAGGGTTTCCCGCGGTCTTGAACGTCGGGGAAAAGGGGGAGGCCGTCGCCGTGAAGCTGGGGAACCCCGAGGGCGAAGATCTCCCTCTGAAGGTTTCAGCCTCCCCCGACCCGGCGATGCAGGCGGTCATGTCGGCCCAGAGGGACTCGTCCCAGACCACCGAAGTTCAAACCCGGCCGGAATCGGCTCCGGCGACCCCGGAGGCAGGGGCCGTCCCGGTCGCCGCCGCCCCCAAGGCGCCTCCGAAGGTCGCCCAGGGGGCCGGGCCGACCACCCCGGCGGTTCCGGCGACCCCGGCCAAGCCCTCGGCCCCGGCCCAGGCTCCGGAGCCCGTGGTCACGGAGAAAGTGATCCGGGGTGCGGAAAAAGGGAACTCTTCGGAACTCATCCTCAAGCCCCAGGGCGAAAAGATTAGTCAGAACGCGTATTGGCCGGTGTACCTGTTTATGCCCCTCCCCACGAAGGTCGATGGGGCCCTCCTCGGGCGGATCGTCGGGAACAACCTGTACAGTGCCCAAGAGCGCCGGGACCTGTTGTTGCAGTTCTACACCAAGGGACCCGACGGGCTCACCCTGAAGGCGGACCCCGGCTTGCCCGTGCGGCCTGCCCTCTGGAGCATCCTCGAAGGAGCCGGGTACGACGTGGCCAATGCCGAATACAAGCGAGCCACTGTCCTGAAGCCCGTGGTGATCTCGTTTCGGATTGGGACCCCGGCGAATCCCGCGGACAATCCTCCCCTCCTGTCGGTCAAGTTAGAACAGTCATCGGGGAATCGCGGGGTGGACGAAGCTGTCCTGTACGCGTTCCAGAAATCGACGTTTGCGAACGGAACGGGGGNGGTGGCCGACGGCCGTTACACCTACGATTTTTCGGGTAAGAAGTAGTCTGCTCGGTCTGTCCGTGTTCAGGCTTCGGCTTCGAGGTCGGCCAGGTTCAACCGGGCGCTCTCGAGGCTGGGGTCGAGCCTGAGGGCCTGTTGGAACTTTTCCCGGGCTTCGTGGGCTTCTCCCCGGAGAAAAAAGGTGACTCCCCAGTTGTTCCAGGCCTTGGCAAACCCCGGGTCGAGGAGGACGGCTCTCTCGTAGCACCGAGCCGCTTGGGCCACCCGGCCGTCATCGTCGTAGAGCAGTCCGATTTCGTTCCACGCCGGGGCGCTGGCCGGGTCGTCTCCGGCGGCCTGTTCAAAGGCCTCGAGGGCCTCGGAGGGCTTGCCGTCCTGCTTGAACAGAAGGCCCTCGTAGTACTTGTCCATGTCCATAGGCCCATTCTAACTCGCCTGTTCTCCTCCTTGTCAAATTCCTTGAGATCCCCCAAGATGGGGGCATGAATGAACGGGTCCTCGTGATCGAAGACGAAGCCAAGATCGCCAGCTTCATCAAGCGCGGATTGGTCGAGGAGGGCTACGACGTCGATATTGCGGTGGATGGCAAGCAGGGCTTGGACCTGGCCCTCGAAGGTGCCTGTGACCTCATTGTGTTGGATATCGGCCTCCCAGAAATCGATGGCATGGAAGTCTGCCGGGCCCTCCGGAGCAAGGGGCGGCTCACCCCGATTATTTTCCTAACGGCCCGGGACTCGGTCCACGACAAGGTGTTGGGCCTCGACATGGGGGCCGATGACTACCTGACCAAGCCGTTTGCCTTCGAGGAATTCTTGGCCCGGGTGCGATCCTTGCTCCGGAAGGCTCAGCAAAAGGTGGACACCCGCCTGAAGGTGGCCGACCTCGTCCTCGATACCCGCACCCGAAAGGTGGAACGAGCCGGGCGTCCTATTGATTTGTCGACGAAGGAATTTGCCCTCCTGCAGTTTCTGATGGAAAACCGGGGGGCCGTCCTGTCCCGGATGGACATTTGTGAGAAAGTTTGGGACATCCACTTTGACACCACGACGAATGTCATCGACGTCCACATCAATCGCCTCAGGAAGAAGGTGGACCATGACTGGCCGGTCAAGCTGATCCAAACGGTCCGGGGAGCGGGCTACACGCTTGGCGAAGACTAGGAGCATCCGGTTCACGCTGACGTTTCAGCTGACCATCTTCCTGTTGTTGCTGTTGACCCTCTTTTCGGCCCTCGTCCTGCAAAGGTTCCAAGAAGTGCTCTACGACGACACCGACGCCCTGTTGCGGTCCAAGGTCGAGGGCCTCGAGGACTCGATGAACGTGTATTGGGTCATCTACGCCCGGACCCCGGTGAATGAACAGAACTTCACTCAGATCGTCCGGGACTGGATCAACGCCAACNCCTCGTCGAACTCCCCGGTGGTCGCCGGGTTGATCGTCCGTATCTACCGAACCGACGGCACTCCCGTAGGCACGAACCGGAAGGACCTCGACGAAGTCAAGATCGACCGACCGTTCCTCAAGGTCCTTCGCCAGAGCAAATCCCTGGTCCAGAACGTCGTCTTAAGGAACTTCATGGGCTTTGACGTCCGGGCCGAGAGCCTGTTGACCTACGTGGAGACTCGCCACAACGACTACATCATCCAGACGGCCCTGGAGAACCGCAAGGTCGAAGAACCCCTGTATCGCTTGCAGGTGGTCATCGTCCTCCTCCTCCCTCTGTTCTTGATCCTGGGCGCCGTCATCGAGTGGATTCTGATCCGGCGGTCGCTGCTGTCCCTGGGCACCTTCATGGAGGGGCTGAGGCGCACCGAGGGGGGAGGGAAGCGGACCCCCTTTGCCCCCGAGCAGTTCCTGGAAACCGAGACCCGCAACTTGGCAGAAACCTTCAACGCCATGATGGGCCGGATCGAGGAGACGTTTGAGCAACAGGCCCGGGTCTTCGAGGACCTGTCCCATCAGATGAAAACTCCCCTGGCGGTCATGCGGGGGGAACTCGAGATCGGCCTGAAGAAGCGCCGGTCCCTGGCCGACTACCAACAGATCCTCGGTTCGACCCTCGAAGAGGTGGAGCGGATGGCCTTCATCGTGGAAAACCTGCTGAAACTGGCCCGCTTCGATGCCCAGGAGACCCGGATGGACCTCACGTCGTTCGAGCTAGGAGACCTCCTCGAGGGCTTGCTGGCCCAGGTGGCGAAGTTGGCCGATACCCGGGAGATCTCCCTGGGGTTCCAGAACCCTGGGGCCCTCGAGGTTTGGGCCGACCGCTTCAAATTGGAACAGGCCCTTCTCAACCTGTTGGACAACGCCATCAAGTACGCTCGGCCGAAAACCACGGTGACGGTTTCGGCCGCCCGGAACGCCGACGGCTGGGTCGAGGTCCGGGTCCACGACTTCGGTGCCGTCATTCCGGATGATGAGTTGCCCCAGGTCTTTGAACGCTTCTGGAGGAGTCAATCCACGATGCGCGAGAAGGGCTATGGCCTCGGGCTGTCCATTGTGAAGGCTCTGGTGTCCATGCACGGGGGGAAGGTTTTGGTGACCTCGGCCGAAGCCGAGGGGACGGAGTTTCGGGTCATTTTCCCGGGAAACCCCAACTTTAGTGGATAGTTTTGACCCTATGGATATAATAGAATCAAAAATCCTTCGTTGGAAACCATGTTTCCCTCCCAAGGGTGGTGAATTCTCCTTGGATTTGCCATAAGATATGCATGCGTCATAGATCTCTGATCCGAGGAAACCATATGCAAACGATTCTTCGAGGATTGGGTGCCGTTCTGGCCCTTCTCCTATTTCTGGGCGGTTGCGCTAGCACGGAATTCGCCGCCGTTAACACCGAAGCCGGGTACTACTACGGGTTCGGAACTGGTTCCACCGAGGCGGCGGCCCAAACTGCCGCTTTCCAAGACCTGGTGTACACCACGTTCACTCAGTCGGGGAGTGTGCCTAAAGACCTGCGGCTGAAGACGTCGCTCACGGAGGAAATGAAAGCGGCTTTGACGCCTGTGGCGCCCAAGCCCTTCAGTTCCGAGAAGAAGTCTGACACTTCCTTCTCGGCCATCTACCGGGTGAGTTACGCTGACTGGACCAAGGCCGAGACCACGCGGCTGGCCGGGTTGCAGACCACCTTGGGCGGACGCTTCCAAGCGATTTCGGCGGATACCAAGAAGTCCTTGGGTGCCCGCCTCGCCGAGGCCTCCAAAATTACAAAAGATATTGACAAAAATGGGGCGACCCTTTCCCTCCGGGTGGCGGGCGCCGACAGTGCTCCTCTGAAGGAGACCATCGTGAAGTGGGCCCAGGGCCAGGTGGCCGGGGCTGCCTTCGCCTTCACCCCCGCCGGTGGTTTGGTCGGGGTCAGCGCCCCGGTGGTCGTGTCCTTGAAGGCCTCGGGCAAGCCCCTGACCGGCATCCCCCTCGTGGGCGTCTGGTCGACCGAGACGTTGAAGTCCACCGCCGTGACCCCCGTCACCGACGCCCAGGGTCAAGTCTCCATTCCGTACCCGGCCGATGACTCCTTCCGGAACCAGAAGCCCACCCTCTCGGTGACGTCGGCCCTGGCGACCCTGGGGGATGCCCCGTTCCTGGCCAGCTTGGATTCGGGCCTCAAGGCCGAGGCCAACTACCACAACGCCGTTGTCCTCGTGTCCCTCAAGGCCGACGAAGTCAAGGTCGAGGGTGGTACCTTCACCGTCGGCGCCGTGAAGCAAGACCGCCGGGCGGGGAGCAACGAGAAGCCCCGGACCGTGACGGTGGCGACGTTCTACATCGACCGGACCCTGGTGACCAACGGTCAGTACAAGGCCTACTTGGAAGCCACCGAAGTTCCCCGGGACAAGTGGCCCGACTTCCTCGATGGAGACCAAGGGGGAGTGGATCAACCCGTGGTCGGGGTTACGTTGGCCGACGCTCAAAACTACGCTCAGTGGGTGTCTGCGAAGCTGGGGGTGACCAAGCGGCTCCCCACCGAAGAAGAGTACGAGATCGCCGCCCGGGCCGGTCAAACGACCATTTACCCCTGGGGTGACCAATCGCCCACCGACGGGGTTCGGGCGAACTATTCCGGAAACAAGAAGTTTACGTCCACCTCTCCCGTGGGAAGTTTCCCCAATGGGGCCAACCCTGCGGGCCTTCTCGACATCGTCGGGAACGTTTGGGAGTGGACCACCTCTGCCCCCCCGGCAGGGATGACGGCTGACGCTGGGTCGGTCATCATCAAGGGTGGTTCCTGGCTCGACGGTCCCAACGAACTACGCATTTCTAACCATCGCGCCGTGGATCCCACGGAAACCGCGAGTGACCGGGGCTTCCGCCTGGTCCGTTCGGAGTAACCATGAAACAGAGTTCTAAATTGATCCGGACCATCCTCCTGGGGGCGATGGTCTTGTTCCTTGCCTCGTGCGAAAGTTTGCAGTTTTCGATGATGAAAGACGATGAACTCGTCAACGGTGGTATCAAGGCCTGGAATGCGGACCGGACGACGGCCGCCAAGGCCTACTGGAATGCCATCAAGGACCCGAGCCTCAAGGCCCAATGGCTTGGTCGGGTTGACCAGTTCGACGCCCTGGAGGCCACGGTCGACAACACCGTCGCCCTCCCGCCGAGTCCCGAGGCTCCCCTGGTGTCCGGGNGGGATGCGTCCGTGAAGGCGATCAACGGGTTCCCCTCGGAACTGAAGTTGCCCGATTCCGTGAAGGCCAAGCTGGTCCCCGTGGCCAAGGAGATCATCGACGACCGGTTGGCCGACGACAGAATCCCCTCGGCGAAGGCCTTCTTGAAGACCGCGACGGACTTCCTGGGTCCTGGGGNGGACTGGTCCGACGAGCAGCCGAAGATCGCCCAGGCCGAGAAGAATGCCGCCGTGAATGCGGCCTACCGGGCCTTGCAACGGTCCTTGGACAAGAGCGCCGGGGATGTGCTCACGGCGGCCCGGGAGGCTCCCCAATTCGACGATCAGATTTCAGGCTATGAGGCCGCCATCCAGGCGTATTCCAAGGCCGAATCGACGTTGGCTGCCCAGGCGGCGACCAACGGCTACAAAGAAGGCAGTAGCCTGGCCCAGTTGCCCGACACGTTCCGGAAGAAGCGGGGCGAAGTGCGGACGGAAATGGAAAAGGCCCTGCGGGACCGGGCCTATTCGTTCAAGGAACGGATTGGCGAAGAGTTTGCCCGGACCCCCGAAGGCGACCAACTGGGTTCCATGGGCCCCGAAGATATCTTGAAGTTCAACGAGGGCATCCGGACGAACATCGAGGCCATGCAGGCCGAGGTGATCGCGTTCGCGGCCAAGTATCCCAAGATCATCGATAAGGACATGCTCAAGGACGTGGACGACCAGAAGAAGGCCCTCGAGGTCAGGATCGCCCAGGTCGCCGAAGAAGTTCGGAAGGCCAAGGATATCGCCAGCCGCGGCAAGGCGGTATTCCCCCTCCTCATTGGTCTGTTCAATCCCCAGCCCGGAACCAAGGGCAACGACCAGAAGAGCCGTCCCGGCAAGTTCCGGGGTAGCCTCGACGGTGACACCGTGTACTGGTGGGGTCTAGTGGCCATCGAACCCGGGGNGCTCAATGACCTCGTGGTCACCGTGAGCGATAATCGGCCCGTTCGGATCTTCGCCGAGAACACGAAGTCGGGGTCCCTCATCGACGGCAAGAAGATCAAGGATCTGGTGAACCGCCAGTACAAGGTGGGCAACTCCTGGCCGGTGATCAACGCCGGAGCCCAGCTCACGTCGGGTGGCTACTATTTCGAATTAGGAAAAGGTAAGACCGCAAAGTATACGGGCGACGTGGTCGTCTATAGTTCGTTCATCGTGAGGATGCGTTAATGGCTAACAAAAAAAGCAATCTCGTTGTGATCATCGTTGCGGCGGCCGTGGTGGTCGTCGCTGCCTTGGTCTTCTTCCTGTGGCAGCGAGAGCCCGAAGGTCTGGTGGTGGGGATTTCGACCCTCCCGGACTCCTTGAACCCGATTCTGGAACAAAACACGTCGGGCTTGAACGCCGACGAACTGGTCTTTGATGGTCTGGTGAACTTCAAGGTGGACGCCGCCAGCGGCCAAATGAACGCTGAGCTGGCCCTGGCCGAGTCGATCACCCAGGACCCCGCCACCAAGACGACCTACACGGCCGTCCTCCGGGACGTGAAGTGGCACGACGGGACCCCTGTGACGTCGGCCGACGTGGTGTACTCCTTTGCCGCGTACCTGGAGCCTGACAACAAGTCGCCCAAGCGCGACTACTTGAACTCGTTCATCAGCTCGGTGAAGGCCGTGGACGACAAGACGGTAACCATCGAGTTCCGGAAGCCCATTCCCGAGTTCCGGGCCATCCCCGTCCTGACCTTCAAGATCATTCCTTCGACGTACCACAAGGTGAAGTTGGGGCTGAAGCTCCACTCCGGGGAGAACGAGCGCGCCTTTGCGACCGCTCCCGTGGGCACCGGTCCCTTCGTGTTTGACACCTGGGAAATCGGTAAGTGGCTGACCTTCAAAGCCAATCCCAACTACTTCCGCCACGCTCCGGCGACCTCGACCATGGTTCTGCGGAAGATCATCGACCCCGTGGTTCGGCTGAATGAGTTCCGCCAGGGCCGGATCAACATCATCCTCGAGACGTCGCCCCTGGATCGCCCCGAAGTCGAAAAGATGGGCAACGTGAAGTTCAGCTCCTTCCTGCCCTACGCCTTCTACCAGGTCGAGATCAACACCAAGTCTCCCCTCTTCGCGAAGGCCGATGCCCGGTACGCTCTTTCGTCGGCCGTGGACCGGAAGGTCTTGGTCCCTGGGGTTACCGATCGCGACGACCTGGCCTTGATCAACAATGGACCGTTCCCCTCGAATCTGTTCTCCCGGAACTTCGCCGAATACAACGTCCCCCCGTTTGCCGACGTTCATCCCTACAGCGTGGACACCGCGACCAAGCTCGCCGAATCCTCGGGGCTGAAGGGCAAGTCCGCCGTTCTGCTGTTCCCCGACTCCCTGGGCGATTTCGGCCAGAAGATGGCCGACAGCCTCGTGGCCCAGTACGCCAAGATCGGGTTCACCGTCGAGGCCAAGCGGACAGGTGACCAGGTGTTCCACCGGCTGGTGTTCCAGGAAAAGACCTACGATCTGGCCCTGGTCTACGCCGAGGGCTTTGACAACGTGTATTCCGATGTGGAGCAGTGGTACCGGACCGCAGGCACCCAGAACGTGACCGGGGTCTCCGACCCGGCCCTCGACGCCCTGTTCACCCAGTGGGACAACACCGTGGTGGCCACCGATTGGATCAACCTGACCCGGAAGATCCACGACTCCATCGAAGCCTTGGCCCCGGCGGTTCCCTTGGTCTCCATCAAGAAAGACGTGTACTCCCGGGCCGTGGGCAACGTCGTGATCGCTTCGGACAATCCCTTCCTGTCGGTGGAAGACTGGGCCCAGGGGAAGTAGGATGAGATTCCTTCGGTTCCTAGGCCTAGAACTAGGCCTCCGGGGGGTGGTCTTCACGGTGGCCGGTACGCTGGCCCTCGTGGGACTCTACCTCCTCTCCGTGGGAGCCTCCCCGGAGCAATATCTCAAGTCGGCCCACTCGTTTTGGCTCATGATTACCTTGTCCCCGGAATTTGCCGTGGAGACCGCAGGGTTTAGCACCCAGGAAATCATCGGCGCCGGGGCGGCCATCACCTTCCCTCTGGCGTTGCTGTCCCTCCTCGTTCTGGTGGTCCTCGCCTTGGTGGCTTCATCGATCAGCGCCTCGTCCACGTATCTGGCCGCTGTCCAGGGGGGCCGCAAGGGTTCCGGCCTGGGCGGGTTGGGTGGCTTGCTTGCCTCGTTGTTGTCGGCGGTGCCCCTGTTCGTGGGGTACTGGGTCTTGTACGTGGTGAATGGGATCAGCCCTAACCTGATGTTCATTGCCTTGGTGGCGGTGGTCTTGGGCGGGCTGGGGTGGGACGCCTCGCGGTTCCTCACCCTGGACATGAAGCGGCAGATCGAGATGACCCACACCATGGTGTTCAGCACGTTGGGGCCACCCGTCGGTCGGATTCTTCCCCTGCCGGGGACCCTCACGGGCTACCTGCTCAATTCGAGTGCCCCCCGGTTCATCCCCTACATCGCGGGGAAGGTTCCTGCGATCATCGGAAGCGTCACCATCGCCGAGATGGTGTTTAACTTCCCCGGGTTGGGGAGCACCCTCCTGGATGCCCTGGTGAATCGGCTCACCGACACCCTGATTGCGTCCCTGTTCGTCCTTTTGGCGGTGAATGCCCTGGTGGCCTTCCTCGTTAAACTCGCCCTCTTCGTCATGTATCCGAGGTGGTATGAAAAAGCTCTTTGATGTTGTGGGCTGGGTCGTCATCGCGATCCTTCTGTCGCCCTTCGTGTTGGCTTGGCTTCCGCCCCTGGCCGACGTGTCCCCTGGGTTGCCCGTGGCCTGGTGGCATAGTCTGTTGTTGTCGTTCCGGGATCTGTCGATCACCCTCCTGGTGACCGTCTTGGTCGCGGGGGCTTTCNCCCTCGTGGTGGGGTACATCTCGATCCTGTGGCCCGTGGTGGGCAAGGTATCGGCGGGTGTGTTGGACGCCATCGAGTCGGTGCCCTCGATCTTGGTGGCCCTCTTCTGTTACGCTCCGGTGGCCGTGGCCCTGGCCAGCCATGCGGGCTCGTACTCCACGAACCTGTCCTTGGCCGTGTTCATCTTTGCGGCCACAATCACGAGCCTTCCCGAGGCCGTCCGGGGACTGGCCCTGCCCTTGGGTGAGCTCTATCACCGGAAGTACAGCGTTTCCATGCGTTCCTACGGGTTCCCCAAGGGACGCATCCTCCGGGTGCTGTTGAACTCGAAGGCCATGCGCGACGTTCTGCGGCGCACCGCTGCGGGCATCCTTTTGAAGACTCTGGTTCTCGACTGCTCCTTCAGCTTCATCATCCAGGTGGGGATGGGAGCCAATGGTACCCCGGCCCACACCAGCCCCGGCGGTCTCATCGCTGCGTGGCGCATGGTTCTCGTCCAGGACACCACGGGGCCCGTCGCCCTCTTCTGGCTCCCGGTGGCACTGCTGGTCATGGTGAGCCTCGCGTTCCTGCTGGTTCTGGGCCAAGACAAGGAGGCCTCTCAATGACCGCGCCCAAGGCCGACCCCATCCTATTGGAAAAGTTTGTCGTCCACCTCAAGGATCGTTTGCTCTTTGATATCGACCACTTCCGACCCGTGCCGGGCACCTCGACGGTGATCACTGGGACCACGGGATCGGGTAAGTCGGTTCTGCTCCGGGCCCTCACCGGCCTGTTGTCGGGACCCTTCAGCGTCAAAGGCTCCATGAAACTCCATGGCCTCGATGCCTACGTGGATGGTCGCAAGACCGACCTGGGGATTTGGCGGCAGATCCTCGGCCAGGGGATCACGTTTGTCCCCGCCGAGACGGCCCAGGCCATGAACCCAGCGCTGTCCCTGGTCCAGAACCTGAAGCTGATTTGTCCCGACGCCCGGCCGTTGGTGGAGCGCCGGTTGAAGGAATACTTCAACCTCGACTTTGAGAAGTTCTCGAAGCAGTACCCCGACGAGGTCTCCGGTGGAGAGCTCCAGCGGATCACGCTGATGATCCTGTTGTCCCGGCCCGCCGACCTGATTTACCTGGACGAACCCACCGTCAACCTCGACCGCCAACTGCGGAAGCGGTTCATCGAGTTCCTGAACAAGGAAATCCTGGGTCGCAATGGCAAGACCGTGCTGATGGCCAGCCACGACCTCGACTTTGTCCGGGCCCTGACGCTGGATAGCATCCTCCGGCTTGAAAACCAGAAGTTGCACACCATCGATAAGCTTCCCGACAACGCGGCCCGGGCCAAGGAAGAAGACGATTCCGCCGGTGCCGAAGGCCTGACCTTGAAGGACGTGTCCCAGCATTACCGCTACCGGGCCATGTTCGGGGATCGCCCCTCGTTTGCCTACAAGCACCTCAACCTGAACTTCCGCCGGTCCCACATCTACGGGATCACCGGTCCGTCGGGTTGTGGCAAGACCAGCATGGTTCGGGGGATTCTGCGGTTGGTCGACGGGACCACGGGGTCCATCACCCTGGGGGGCGAGGACCTCGTTCAGCTCAAGGCCCACGAACGCGGCAAGGACCCCGCGGTCTTCATGCCCTTCCGCCGTCGCCTGGCCATTGTTCAACAGGACTCCCGGTTCTCGTTCTTCCCTGACCTGACCATCCGGGACTCTCTGAAGCAAATCGACCGGGCCTGGGGCGGTACCTCCTTCTATGAGGAAGCCAAGGTCACGGCGCTGATGGACAAGATTCAGCTGCGCCGGGTGCTGTTGGACAACCTTCCCCGGGTGCTGAGCTCCGGTGAAATGAAGCGGATGGACATCGTCCGGGCCTTGGCTGCCGAGCCCGATGTGATCCTCTTGGATGAACCCTTCGCCCACATCGACTTTGAGACCCGGGCGTTGGTCATGAATGCGATTTCGAACTACTTGAAAGAGAAGGCCGCCATCCTCATCGTGGTCACCCACGAGGACTTCGACCTTCAATACTTTGTTCAGACCGAGTACGACTTCCTGAGCAAAGTGGACAACGACCGGCCCTGACGGNCCCCTCCCTATCCTGGTGCAAACCACGGGTGGGGAGGCCTCCCCGGCCGGTCCGCGCTCCCCAACAAAAATCAGTTCCGATCGGCGGTTACCGTGGTAAACTAAGGGATCCTGGACTCATTGTCCTAGCCCAAGGAAGGTATCCATGATCCTCGGAACCGTCAAGGAACGCAAACCCCACGAATACCGGGTCGGCTTGACCCCGGCCAATGTCAAAAGCTACACCGCCCGGGGTCACCGGGTGCTCGTGGAATCCGGGGCCGGCGTCGGCTCCGGGTACCCCGATGACGAGTACAAGGCCGCCGGGGGCGTGGTGGTCCCCGGGGCCCAAGGGGTCTTCGGCGAGGCCGAGATGATCGTCAAGGTCAAGGAACCCGTGGCTGACGAGGTCGGCTGGCTCCGGAAAGACCAGATTCTTTTTACCTTTCTGCACCTGGCGGCGGACCTGGACCTCACGGAACGGCTCCTGGAAGCCGGGGTCAAGGCCGTGGCTTACGAAACCATCGAAACCCCCGACCACCACCTTCCCTGCCTGACCCCCATGAGCGAAATCGCGGGACGGTTGGCCATCCAAGCCGGAGCCAAGTACCTCGAGAAGGCCTTTGGGGGCCGGGGTCTTCTCCTGGGCGGGGTCCCTGGGGTCCCCCGGGGCGACGTGGTGATCCTGGGGGGAGGGGTGGTCGGGCTGAACGCCGCCAAGATGGCCGTCGGGGTGGGGGCCCGGGTGACGGTCCTCGACATCGACGCCCGGCGCCTCGCCTACCTGGACGATCTGTTCGAGAGCCAGGTCGATACCTTGTACAGCAATGAACAAAATCTCGAAGAGGTCCTGAAGACCGCCGACCTGGTCGTGGGTGCTGTCCTGGTCCCCGGAGAGACGGCCCCCAAGCTGGTCACCCGGGCCCACCTCAAAACCATGCGGGCCGGCTCGGTGTTCGTGGATGCCGCCGTCGACCAGGGTGGTTGCGCCGAGACATCTCGGCCCACCACCCAGGATCAACCCACCTACGTGGAGGAGGGCATCCTTCACTACTGCGTGACGAACATGGCCGGATCGGTCCCCTTTACGAGCACCATGGCCCTGACCAGTGCCACCCTCAAGTATGGTCTCACCATCGCCGACGAGGGTCTCGAGGCGTCGGTTCGTCGGTATCCCGACCTCGCGAAGGGCCTGAACCTCTACCGTGGGGATACCGTGCATCCCGGCGTGGCCAAGAGCCTTGGCTTGTACTACAAGCCGTTCCTGTGAGGAGAGGCTAGGAAATCAATCCACGCCAGGATGAACTGGTGGTTGTCCTCTGCCTCGGGACCCCCGTGGAGGACCAGTTGCATGAGGGATGTGACGGCGAGCTGGGCTAGACGGTTCTGAGGGTCGTGGAGAATGGGGCGGGCGTGGGGCCGGTCCACCCAGACTTCTTGGAACAGGGCCTGCAGTCGACCATACAATTCTTGGTTTTCGTCCCGACACCGGCGGTTCATGGGTGAATCGGGCCGGCCCTTGCCCCCCGAGTTCGTGAACTCGTGCCAGAGTCCCGTGTAGGCTGTGATGTTTTCATACAGGTGCACCAGCGTCCACCGGAGCTTCTCCAGGGGGGAGTCGTCGGTGGCCACGCGGAGGACGACTTGGTCGAGCAAGGCCTTTCTCCACGAGGCGCAGACCGCAAGGAAGAGTTCTGGCTTGGACGGGTAGTAGTTGTAAAGGGTGCCCACGCTGATTCCCAGGTGGGTCGCCAGGGATTTCATGTCGGTGGCCACGTACCCCTGGGCCTGGAAGTGTTCGGCGGCGGAGACGAGGATCCGCGAGGAAAGGTCGGGGATGATTTTCGGCATAAGGTTAACTGCAGGTTATGTACCCCAAAGGGGGCGCCTCGGTCAAGGAGGCTGTCTGGCCCCGGAGGGGCTACCTTAGCAGTTGCGTCAGGGCGTGGATGCGCAGTTCCAGGGTGTCCAGAGTCCCGTCGAGGGCCCGGGCCAAGGCCCGGGACGTCGGGGCCTTCAGGGGTGAGCGCTGGCCTTGTTCCCGGCACCACTGAACCCGAAGGAGCAGCGTCTCCCGGACGGGCTCCACGGGCCCCGGGCCGGGACCGTCCCAGAGATCGGCGATGACGGCGACGGCACTGGCCAGCCAGACCCCCCCAGGGAGCCCCGACACGGGGGTGCTCCAGGCCTTGTCGGGCCACCGCTTGGCCAAGTCGGCCACGTCGACGAGCAACCATCCGACCCGGTCATTGACCGAGACCCGCCGGGCCCGCACCGGCTCCCGGGCCTGTGCCTGGGCCAACAACCGTCGATAGGCTTCGGTGATCTTACGAAAGGTTTTGGAAGAGTCTGGGTGAGGGTTACGGTCGGGGNGATGGGCGAGGGCTGCCTTCCGGTAGGCGGCCTTGAGATCCGCCAGGGTCGCCCCGGGACTCACCTGGAGCAGGTCGGCCTCGGGGGTGGACATCCTGGCGTGCTCCCTGTCCTAGGGTTAGAACCAGAACCGGAAGCCGAGGGCGTCTTGCAGACCGAGGGTCGGGAACTGGAACGGTGCCACCGAAATCCCCAAAGCCGGGGCCAACTCGACAAAAAGCTCCAGGTGCTTGTCAAAGAAATAGCCGTTGAGGCCAATGGGCACCCGAACGCCCCCGGCGAGGCCCCCGTTGGACCCTGTGTTCACATCGAGGAAGAGCCCGGGCCCTAGGTACCAATCGAGGAACGACACCAAATGACCTTCGGCCATCCAGTAGTCGGCGGTGGCTCCGAGGTGCACGCCGCTCCCGTTCCCGGAAGCTCCCACGGCAAACACGTAGGGAACTTTGTCGAGCTTAAACGTCAGGGCGGCGCCGGTGCCCACCCCCGAACTGGTAAACGGGGCACTGAACTCGGCCCCGACACCGAAGCCGAAGGCCTGGGAGGCCGATACGACCAAAAGGCCGGCGAGAAGAACTGCGAATTTCTTCATAGAAGAACTCCTTGGATGGGATACTCGACTCTACCTGAATTGGGCCAGGGCATCAATCGACCCAACCCCCGGGGGCCGAAGGCCTCCCGGGGGTTGGACTTGATCCGGATCGAGGGCTACCTTACAGTCACAGGCAACGAGGTACGAGACGGACTGTCTCGCACCCGGGAGGTCCCCTGGATGGAAGAAGCCATCGTCGAAAATGCTCTGGGTACCTTCCTCCGGGATCGCAGGAGTCGCATGGACCCCAAGGGGTTCGGTTTTTCCATGGCCCGGCGCCGTNCCCCGGGTCTCCGTCGGGAGGAAGTGGCCCTGTTGGCCAACGTGAGCCCTGCCTGGTACACCTGGCTTGAGCAAGGCCGGGGCGGCACTCCGTCGGCCGACGTGCTGGACCGACTGGCCAAGGGCCTGAAGCTCACCGAAGCCGAGCGGGAATACTTGTACCTGCTGGCCCAGAACCGCCCCCCGGAGTTGACCCCCCGGGAGCCCGAGACGGNGACGGCTGAATTGCAGGCCATCCTCGATTCCCTGGAGTACAGCCCTGGGATGATTCGCAATTCCGCCTGGGATGCCTTGGCGGCCAACCTCGCCGGGAAGATTCTGTGGGGAGTCCTGGATGAGCCGCCCGCCCGCTACAACGTTCTAGAGAACTTCTTTCGGGGGGCGATTCCCCAGGGCCAGGAGCCCGATCCCCAGTGGATGGCCGTGGCCCGGGTCGTGGTCGCCCAGTTTCGGGCCGACACCTTCCAAGCAGGGTTCGGTCCGAGGGCCCGGGAGGNGGTCGAAGGCTTGGTCAAGACGTCGGTCCCCTTCGCAACGCTGTGGAATGACCTCGATGTGGGCTTGGCCTTTGAACCCCTCAAGACCTATGCGTTGCCCGGCCGGGGTCCCGTGTCCTTCACTATGGCCAGCTTTTCGGTGGATGAACACCCAGGACTCAAACTCGTGGTGTTTNCCCCTGCGGGTCCCGAGGACAAGCTTCGGATGCAGCAGTTGGTGACGGAGGTCCGAGGCAACCCGTCTGGGGCCGCGAGGGCCTGACGGTCCCGGGCCTCCCGGAGCCTTCTGTTCGTCCGACCGTTGGTGTGCAACGCCGATGCAGTTCGCTCCGATGACGACTTTTGGTTTCGCCGAGGTGGTCATGACGTTTCACCAGGTGCGGAGTGCCGTGGGCAGAGAGTAAGGGGAACACCTGGCACTTGGCGATGTAGGCTTGGTGAAACGACTTGCCCCAAGGGAGTCTTCCCCCTCCCAGTGGATTCCGATACGACCCTGGGCCTACGATCTTTGGTGGGAAATTATCCAAGGTACACGTCTAATCGGTGGTATTCTAACTCGCTCGCTCAAAAGGAATTGTCATGGTCTTACCTATGTCCCGCTGCGAGGCACTGAGGTAACCTCTGTCAATCGGCGGACGGNCTCCACCACAACGGTTCGTCGGCGCTGGCGTTCGGTCTGTGCCGGTTTGAGGGCCCAAGATGCCGCGGTCTGGCTGACCAGGGTCAAAAGCTCGGCAGCATTCCACGTTGGATCGATGGAGCCTACACTCTGGGCTTCGGCGACTTTTGTCACCTTGTTTTCAACGAGGGATTTCCAGTGGACGGAAGAGCCCCCTGCGGCGGAGGCTTCCAACTGTCCCCAGGTGAGGATACGGAAGCTTTGGGGGCGATCTTCATAGTAGTCAAAAAGCCGCCCCGCGTACTCCGGCAAGTTGGAGGCGTCCAAGTGAGTTGCTTCGGCTAGCCGGGCCAGCTCAGCCTCGGCCACGGTCCAGTAGAGAGCCTCTTTGCTTCGAAAATAGGCGTAGAGTCGCTCTTTGCTCGTCGACGCTGCCTTTGCAATCCGCTCCACCCGGGCTCCCGCAATTCCAAACTGAGAAAACTCTTGGAGGGCGGCATCAAGAATCCTTTTCTGTGTCGTGTCCGTATCTGCCACGATGGCCTCCGGGACCAGATTACTCATTGGCTTGCCTTCTGTAAAGGAACGTGTATCTTCTAACCAACCAAACCGATTGGTTTGGAAGGGAGACAATGATGAACTTACGAACACTAGGAACCCAAGGGTTGAAGGTTTCGGCCCTCGGCTACGGCGCCATGGGCATCCACTCGTTCTACGGCCCTGGGGACGAAACTGAGGCCCTGAGGGCCGTTCAAACGGCCTTTGATCATGGCGTCACGCTGTTCGACACTGCGGAACTTTACGGTTGGGGTGAGAATGAGAAGTTCATCGGTCGAGCCGTAAAGCCTTTCCGGGACCAGGTACAGATCGCCACTAAATTTGGATTCACCCGGGAATTTGGCTACGACAGTCGCCCGGAACACATTCGAGAGGTCGTCAACAACAGCCTGAAATTCCTGGGAGTCGACCACATCGACGTGCTGTACCAGCACCGCCCCGATCCCCAGGTGCCCATCGAAGACGTGGTCGGCACCATGAAAGAGTTTGTCGATGCCGGCAAGGTGCGGTNCCTCGGCCTGAGCGAGGCAGGCCCGCAAACCCTCCGCCGAGCCCACGGCGTCCACCCGATCTCGGTGCTCCAGACCGAGTACTCCCTGTTCGCACGAAATGTAGAAGTCCTGTTTCCTGTTTTGAAGGAACTGGGAATAGGCTTTGTCGCCTACTCTCCCTTGGCCCGGGGGTTCCTCACAGGCGGGGTCCAGAAAGCCGAGGACTACGACGCCNCCGATTCCCGCCGAAGCGGTTTGCTTCCGTGGTGGAACCCCGGCAACTTCGAGAAGAACCTGGCCATCGTAGACCAATTGAAAGAACTCGCGGCCCGGAAGGGCGGTTCGATCTCTCAACTCGCCTTGGCGTGGCTCTTGGCCCAGAACGAACACCTGGTCGCCATCCCCGGGTCTCGGAACCCCGACCGTGTGGTCGACAACCTGAAGGGCGCGGACATGGTCTTGACCCCCCAGGATCTGGCCGAGATCGCACGAATCGTTCCCACCGGCGGGGTCGGGGCCCGGGCGATCCAAGAAACTGTCTGGGAGTAGAAACCGGGGCGTTGCGTTTCGAATGTTTTGTAAGCGGCTCTGGCATAAATAGTTAGATGTTTCCCGGGGTGATGATCGCTCTTTCCTTGTTAGCCCTAATCGGATATATATGAACGGTGGGTTCTGACACTGGTCCTCAAGCCTTAAAACTCACTCGACAACAGGTGGTGCAATTCTTAGCTGAGGAAGTGTTGACTGCTTTTTTAGAGGATGGGTCATCGGTTCGTCTTGAGATCTTGCGGGAATCCAAAACCTCTCAAGCTCGTCCAGTGGAGATCCTTTCACCCCAGGATAAAGTCCGACTTTTTGCATCATTGTTTGCTGGGCGGATGGATGTCTATGCTACTCGGTGGGAGAGCAAAACTGGAAAGAGCGGCTACAGTCCTGTCTGCGAAAATCAGTGGCGTCCTGGCGTGTGTCAGTTACCACGGATCAAGTGTGCCGATTGTAGCCATCGCCAGTACGCCCCTATCACCGAAATCGTCATGGAGTCTCACCTTCGCGGAGATAAAGTCGTCGGGCTTTATCCGCTGCTTCCTGACAGCACGTGTTGGTTCTTGGCCTTTGATTGTGACGGGAAGAACTGGCAAGATGATTCTCGAGCTCTCATAGAAACAATCAAGGCTTGGCGCCTCAGTGCCTATCGTGAACGGTCACGATCCGGTGAAGGTGCCCATGTGTGGATGTTTTTTGAAGCCCCGATTGCAGCCCGACAGGCGAGGATGCTGGGCACCGTCATTTTGACCAAGACGATGGAAAGCCGTCCGGAACTGGGACTGGCATCCTATGACCGGATGTTCCCCAATCAAGATTGGATGCCAGAAGGCGGCTTTGGCAACCTGATCGCTCTTCCGCTCCAGAAGGTCCCGCGAGCTTATGGCAACAGTGTGTTCATCGACGACCAAGGTAATCCTATCGGAGACCAGTGGACCGTGCTCGCAGAGATCAAGCGGATCAGCTCCGACGAAGTTAACGCCAGAATCCGTGAAAACACCGCAAACGGCAATGAGATGGATCTGGAGAGAGTCTCCACCAGCGAAGAATTTGACGATCGATGGAGCTCTGTTCTTTCGGAACAACCAAGCCTTTTGCCACAATCCAACCCGGCGGCGCTTGGATCAAACCAGAGCCCCATCTCGGTGCGCTTGGACGGGGAGGTCAGTATTCGATTGCTGGACGACAAGGGGCAGCCCTTGCCTTCAGCGATGAAGAACAGACTCATTCGGTTGGCGGCATTCCAAAATCCAGAGTTCTACCAGGCTCAGCGGCTCAGGCTCAATACATTCCAGATCCCTAGGGTGATCGGTTGTGCCTCAGAAGAAGGTGGATGGCTCAAACTCCCTCGCGGTCTCTCAACCGAAGTGGTCAATACCCTGCATGAGGGAGGTTTTCCTGTTGAAACGCATGACGAGAGAAATCATGGCAGAGCCATAGAAGTCCGTTTTGCCGGGAGTCTTCGGGCTGACCAGCAAAGGGTCGTGGATACTGCTTTGGCTGACGAGACCGGCATTATCGCAGCACCAACCGGCTTCGGGAAAACCCTGCTCGCTTGCGCGATTTTGGCCTCAAGAAAGGTTAATACGCTTGTCCTGGTCCATAGAGGGCAGTTGCTTGATCAATGGAGAGTCCAGCTTCAATCTCTTCTGGCGGTTTCGAGAAAGGAAATTGGCGTCTTCGGCCAAGGGCGCAAACGACCGACTGGTCTGATCGATGTGGCGATAATCCAGTCCCTTTACCAAGCACAGAAGGTCGATCCCATGATCTCTGAATATGGTCAGATTATCGTGGATGAATGCCACCACGTTTCTGCTTTCAGCTTTGAACAAGTCTTGCGCACTGCGCCGGCTCGATACGTCCTTGGCTTGACCGCAACGCCGATTCGCCGCGATGGGCGTCATCCCATCATGTTCATGCAATGCGGCCCTCTTCGGGTTAGGGTGAAGCGAGAAAAGGCGGAGGTGCCCCACAAACAAGAAGTTGTTTGGAAAGACTTTTCACCGGGGGGAATCAAACCAGAAATGAGCGTGACCGATCTCTATGGCCTGCTCGCCCAAGATACCGCCAGGACTGCCTTGATCGTGGATAACATCGTCTCCTGCCTGGAAGAAGGTCGGTTTCCCTTGGTTCTGACCGAAAGGAAAGTTCACCTTGACACTCTTCTCCAGGGGCTGGTCGCCAAGACAGATGCCTCCATTGCAGTCCTTTACGGTGGACAGGGAAAGACCGCGCGCGCCGAGGCCATGGAAAAGATCGAAGCCGAAGGAGCCCGGCCTCGGATTGTTCTGGCCACAGGGAAACTGGTCGGCGAAGGGTTTGATCTCCCCGCCCTCGACACACTCTTCCTTGCCCTGCCGATTTCGTGGCGGGGAACGCTTCAGCAGTATGTCGGGAGACTGGCCCGGTCATCGGCGAATAAATCCCTCGTCCGGGTTTACGACTTTCAGGACTTGGGTCATCCCATTCTTCTCAAGATGGGAGAAAAGCGCCGGAGTGGGTATCGGATGCTTGGCTTTGACGTGCCCGACTGAAAGGCTGATCGAGAGGAGCGGATATGGATCAAACAACAGGACTTGGCGACCTCATCATATACACCGCTGCCGATGGTACGGCACGTACCGAAGTCCATTTGCAAAATGATACGCTCTGGCTCTCAGAGAAGCAGATTTCCGGTCTGTTTGGTCGGGATCGAACCGTGGTTGGCCGGCATATCAAGAATATCTTTCAGACAGGAGAGCTTGAAGAGGAAAGCAATGTGCAAAAACTGCACGTTGAATCGCCGCCGCACTTTTTCTCTATTTTCTGGAACACAACGGGGTGTTGCACAGAGCTGACGGGCAGCCCATCTTGGGCAACGACGGGCTCGCCGCCATGACCCTGCTGATCGCCGAATCAAAACCGGCCGAGATGGAAACGCTGGTCAATCTCGTCATGACGATTCTTAATCGCGGGCAAGCATAAACTCTACACAAAGGGGCGTTGCGGGGCCGCCGAACTTGATCTGGTGCCCCGCAGAGGGGGTAGGGCGGAAAACGGATCGGTGAAGTTGCCCAGGTCAACTCCGTTGACCCCCACCCCGGCCGAACGGTATTCTGGCGTTTATGATCTCTATTGCGAAATTATCCAAAATATAGGATTTTTTGAATGTTTTGTAAGCGCTTTTGATGTATGAACTTGTCCTCGATTTAGGTGCGAGTAGATTCTTGTCGCCCCACGAGACAGTAGTCAAAGGGGGGATGTCGGCGCTTTTCCCTTCGAGAGCTCGGACCTTTTTGCAAACCGCCTTTTGACGACCGGAGCGGGGCTTCTCTTCTGGATCGACGAACGTCAGCTTGGTGTTTCGCCCTGATCAGTCTGCGGTCNCCGCCTGGCGATCCCGGGCCGGAGGCGCCCCGAAACACCGTTTGTACTCCCGGCTGAACTGCGAGGCGCTCTCGTAGCCTACCCGGAGGGCGGCGTCGGAGGCCCTTTCCCCGTGCTGCTGGATCAGCTCCCGGGCCTTGTGGAGCCTGGTGTTCTTGATGTACTGGAGGGGTGACGAGCTGGTGATCGTGCGAAAGTTGGTGTGGAACGCCGAGACGCTCATCCCGGCTTCCCGGGCCAGGGTCGGAACGTCCAGGGGACTTTGGTAGTTCTCGTGGATGAGGCTGATCACCCGGGAGATTTGGAAGAGGTTTCGGTTGTGGAAGGCCAGTTCCTTCAAGAGTCCGCCGTGTTCCCCGCTCATGACTTGGTACAGGATTTCCTTCACATAGAGGGGCCCGAGGACCCGGGCCGCTTCGTCGGACTTGAGGGCCCGGAGAAGGCGAACCGACGCGTCGATCAGGTTTTCTGTCAGGGGCGCCTGGAACAGGCTGTTGTCGGCCTGGGCNCCCCGGGGCGGGGCGCTTCCCAGGTCCGAGAGGATTTCGCCGATGGTCTTCGGGTCCAGGCCGATGACTAGGCCTAGCAGCGGCTCACCGGGCTGGATGAGGGCTTCGCAGACGACGGGCAGGGGAACCGTCAGCACGAAATAATTGTTCGCGTCGTAGGTGTAGACCTTCTCGCCCACGTAGACGTTCTTTCTCCCCTGGGCCAGCAGGATGATCTCGGGCCGGTACATCAGCGGTTTGGGCTCGTAGGCCAGCTCCCGCCGGACGAGGTTCACCCCCGGGATCTTGGTCGCCACGTTCGCGTCCGACGGAAGGAGCTCGAGGAGCAACACCTTCATGGTTTCGAGACCTTGGTTCATCCCCCTCCCTCCTGTCGAACCATAGCCAATTTGGGCAGAGAATGCCAACCGATTCTCTGTTCGGCGCCGACGGATTCGACGAATAGGCAAGGTTCTTGGGCGACT
>JGI26470J50227_1000029_pt1 | contig 72872 bp, 166 predicted proteins | sample FreactTroBogLake_FD_50227 | JGI IMG/M metagenome (IMG submission 50227)
CAATGCCTGATATATTAGATATATTGCTTCCATCACCATACAAGTAGTCAGCTATTACGATATTGCCATTAACATTGCCGGTGGCGGTAATATTATTTGCTCTAATATTGCCTGTAAATACTGGCAAAAAGTTAGCAACGTTAGCATTGCCATATATTAATGGCAATCCAGTTAATTGGCTTCCATTGCCTAAAAAATATTGAGCACTAACATTACCCGTAGTTGAAATAGTGCCTACTGTTCTAATATTTCCGGTTAGTGACAATAAACTGTTAGCGTAATTATATGTTAATGAAGCGACTGCACCTGCATTGCCGTTATTGTTAAAAAGTACTTGTGTATTTGACCCAGGAACTACTAAATTGCCAGAAACATTGCCTACAAAAGTACCAACAAAATATCCATCAGTAGTAATATTACCAGTTGCTGAAATAGTATTACCGACAGTGAGATTATTTGCTGCATCAATATTATTTGCACTAATATTGCCTGTAAATACTGGCAAAAAGTTAGCCACATTAGAGTTGCCGTATATTAATGGAATTCCAGTTAGTTGACTTCCGTTACCTATGAAATAAGGAGCAGTAATATTTCCAGTGGTTGATATAGTGCCTACCGTTTTGATATTTCCAGTGAGTGAAAATAAGCTGGTAGCAGAATTATAAGTCAATGAAGTGACTGCCCCTATTCTGCCACTATTGTTAAAAAGTATTTGTGTATTTGAGCCAGATGCTGTTAAGTTGCTAAGATTAGACCCATCTCCGACCAAATATGTTGCTGCTATAGTATTGCCGTATACATTTCCGTATGCTGACACACTACCTTGAGTTTTAAGATTATTGCCGGTTATATTGCCATTAGCTACAATAACGCCATTAGCATACATGTTAAGAGCATGTACATTTCCTGTTAACGAAACACCGGCAGTACTAAAAACAGCTACATTTGATATGCTGTTTACTGACATTGTTATGTTTGCATTAGCGGAAGCAATTCTTACATTACTTGTGCCATTGATGATATTAGCTACTGATATGCTGCCTGTTTGTGCAACTTGAGCCCATATTACCGTTGTTCCGTTATATGTACCAAAACAGTAATAAAAATAATCTGAATTGTATGCGTACATTCCTGGCACATCACCAGCTTTTCCTACTAATGTGGTAGGAGGTGTAGGATTTGGCAACGCAAATAATTGTGTGAAATTAGCATTGGTTTTGATAAATGCAGCACGTATTGGATCGCCTGCTCCATCATTTGGACTAGAACCTACATTAATAATTTGTTGTGACATACCCATCCTCTTTAGCTCTTGTTATTTAGCTAAATTAATGTCTATATCATTTTGGAATTATTAATAAGGTGAGAAACTACTGCCGCATCCACATGTGGTAGTTGATTCCATGCCGGTAATGACAAAAGTAGACCCATGAATATCATCACGGTAATCCACAGTGGAACCACGTAAATAGCCGCCACTCATGCTGTCTACGAGTAGGTGAACACCATTTGACTCAATTTCAAAGTCATCATCTGATTGTTCTTCATCAAGGGTAAAGCCGGTCTGCATGCCACTACACCCACCACCCTGAACAAATACCCTGAGTTTTAACTTGGGATTGTTTTCTTCTGCTAGTAAATCTTTAATTTTTGTTACTGCGTTTTCTGTAAGGGTTATCATATTCTCTCGGAACAAACTGTCCAGTTAATAATTTTCCAGATATTATCCAGATATTTTTCTTTATCCCACTGGTAATCTAATGCCCATGCATGTTCCCACCAGTCCACTAAAACACAAATATCATTACGAATGGCATGATTTTTAATTGTTTTTATGTCGCCACTAGTGCTTAGATAAATCCAGCCACTGCCTTCAATCTTCATTGCAATTTCTTTAAACGCTATTTTAAAATCTTCATATGTTTTAAACTTAGATTCTATCAGATCTAGCACAGCACCACCAGGGCGATTAGCACCTTTTGGAGCTTGTAATTGAGGAAAAAATTTGTTATGTAAAAAGCTACCGGCACGGTTAAAATCTGGATTGCCTTCACCTGAATTGTATTTTTTAGCATATCCCTTGGCCAGATGCTCATAGTGATATTCTATTGTTTCGGCACTCATTACTGGAGCTAATGACTTATGTGTATAAGGTAAAGGAGTTGTATCCAACTTAGCTGGAACTGTTGATGTTTCCACTAGGGTTAATAAATCTCTCATATACCTATTTATGAGTATCATAGTCTGCGTGTTATTCTACCACGAGATAAATCATATGGGGACATTTCAAGTTGAACTCTATCTCCGGCAAGTACTTTAATATTGTTTTGCCGAATTCTGCCGCTTAGGGTAGCAAGGATAACATTTTCAACATTCTCAATTTTAACTCGGTAATTGGTATTGCGTAGGACCTCTGTGATTACGCCTTCCATTTTTATAACATCGTCTGTTTTACTCAATTGTGTTTATTAACTCCAGTGTGAGTGTTTATTTAGCTTATACTATGAGAAATATCAGATTTTTGTTCTTCTAGATCTTTTTGCGCTAATTGCTGCTGCTTCAGTTTCTTGCGTCCAGCTGACTTATAATCTTTTTCTTTGTTTGTTTTCCATGCATGGCACACCTTACAAAGTGTTTGATAATTACTAGGATCTCTATTATGTGGATTGCCGTCAATATGATCAGTATCTAATACTCCTTTCCAGGGTTTACCATTCTTCATTGGAATAGTGGTAGTACATACAAAATCTTTTAGTCTACCATCTATATTTTCACAATAGTCTTTGCGATGTTTTCTGTCATAGTGGGTACTATTTTTGTGCTCCGTATCAGAATCAAATCCTGCATTTTTTGCAACAACTTGACTAATTCTAGTAAATCCATGTTTTCCTGCTACTTTTTTGGTATGACAACTAAGACATATATCTTTATATACCGGCAGTCCAGATGTCCAATGCCAATCATTCACTGTTCTCGAATTAGTGCAACCAGTAGTGCTGCATATTGGATGTGTAAATTCACTTTGTGGAGGATGTGGAGTTCTTGGAATACCTAGTCGAATCGCATTCTTTTTTGCTGCCTGAACTGACATTTTATTCAATTCTTCAATAGTATACTGTTTTGCTACTTTCATTATCTTCTCATAGTAGAAATTTCAACTGCTTCCTCGTCACTAAAGACTGGAACAGCATTGCTTTTGCGGGCTTTACCAATCAAAGAATTATGTGCAACATATTCCCAGTTAGATTTACACCCAATTTGAGAATAGTATTCATCTTTTGGAATTTTTTTAATTTCACCAGATTTATCTATCACAATTACTTTTCCTGATAATTTTTTCTTTGTTTCATCTGTGAAAATTTGATTTTTTCTAGCTTCTTTTATTTTTAGTTTGGTCTGTTCACTCATTGGCGGTTTGTTTTGTTGTGCTATTTTCATTTTTTCTCTTGATTCTTCTGTGTGAGTTCTTCCCTTTAATTTTTTGCTAACATCAGGACGTTTTCTCCCACGTAATTTATCAGCGGTTTTTTGAACTGATTCGGGATTTCTTTTCCTACCTGTTAAACTCTCACTGATTTTTTTTCTTGATTCTAATGATGGACTCCATTCACCTTGCTTTCTTACATTTTTTTGATTGATCCTAGCTTCTTTTATTTTTAGTTTTGTAGACTCACTAATAATTTTTCCTTTTTGTGTTTCACTAATTTTTTGCTTTGTTTCTTCCGATCTTGGCCCATAAGTTGTAGCACCGCCGTCTGTGCCATTTTCATTTATTTGATTAGCCCAAACTTTTGTATTATTTTCATTAACTGCTTTTATAATATTCTTATTAATAGAAAATTCTAATGCTATTTTTGAACATTCTTCTTTATCCGTATAATAACCCAACACTTCAGTAGTAACATCATTGCCATACTTCTTAAGATGCGCCTGCCAATATTTTCCAGATCCGCGATAGGTAATTGGATCGTTGGTTGTTTTGCCAAAATATTTGAGTCCAGTAATATTATGGGTTTTTATATATAGATAAGTTGGAAGAAAAGTTTTCATACTTTTATTTATGCCTAGCATTATATTACCAGTGTATCATCTACGCATACTTGCAGAATCTTTAGCGGCTTCCTGATTAAATATTGGTTGAAGACAACTTTTATGTTGAACCGCAATCCCTAATACTTCGGTACCTGTGTATTGCTTATCTTCTACTTTAAGACATGGACCCCATTCTTTTACCAGAGATTTAATTTTATCAGTACCTCTGCCTGTCGGAATACGGGGCAATGATGATTTAAGTTTTGACATAGACCGGTCTGTTAGTTGTACTGTTGGAGATAGCTTATTGAATGCTGAAAGCTTACGATCCCACTCAGCTGCTTGTTCTTCAGCTTGACGTTTTTGCTCGGCAGAAGCAAATTTATGCTTGCCTTTTTTCTTACCCGTTGTAGAATACATAGGCGGTAATAAATGAAACATATTATAATTCCGTAAGATTAATAGAAAACTAATTATAGCTTGTATTATAGCATAAGTCTATTAATTTGGCAATACTGTTATTCATAGAATATATGACCACCAATACGAGCTACTACACGCTTGACATAAGCCCATGATGGCTTAACTGAGATAGCGTGGAAGAATAGGGCTTTACGGTATTTGTATGAGTATTCACTATAGTCACCACGAGCTATATTCTCAGCGACTTCTTTAGAAGACTTCCAATGTTCACTATCTTTTTTAATTGGAATTTTAGTACCACATGTCCAGCTGAACTGGCAAACTATTACACCCTTGCCTATATTAGTTTTTGTATGTACAACGCCGCATAGTGTCTTTGACCCAAATCGCTCATCCTTCGAGCGATTGATTGTTACAACAGCAACGGCAACTTTACCTTCAAGTGATTCAGCACCCGATTCGTAATATATATTACGAGCCAGACAGTCTATGTCTTTAGGAGAAAATAATGGTGTCTTAACCAATGGGTTTGATTTTCTTTCATAAATTAAAGAATCCATTAATTCATAGTCAACATTTGTTATAGTAGAGTCTTGAACGGGTGTAGTTAAACACCCGCTCAATCCTAATAATACTAGCAATGAAAAATATTTAATTTTCATCACTCAGTCTTTTTCAGTGCCGTCCACATTCGAGATTTTTCTTCAAGTTCAGCTTCCAACTTGCGATATTGTTCACCCAATTTTCTGAGTTCATCCCATTCTTTTTCAAACTTAGAATTAGGAACCAATATGTTTAATCTTTCTTGTATAGTTTTTAAAGTGTCATTCAGGCTGGTGCCATTAATTTTAATATCAGCATCTTTGCCATTTAACTGTAATACTCCAGCCATGTCCGGATTAGGGGCAATCTGTGAACTCCACGATCCAACACCGATAGCACCAGTGCCACCGCCGTAACCACCACCGCCACCAGCAGTAATACCGGTATAAGTGTAAGTGGGCCCATTGGGATTAGTTATAACATAGCCACCACTGGTAAGAGTAGTGGCTGCGCCAGGAGTTACTGTTACTGTGGTGTTGTTGGGGTTGTTTGCTGCTTTGTTAGCTGCCATGATCCATTTCCCATATCTGTCCATACTATTGTGTCACCCTCTACCCATCCGAGAGGACCACAAATTTCTTCACCCAAATCCAGAATTAATTCTTCTGGATTCTCTGGGTTTTCCATGACGATGCGTGTGTGCGTAGTCATTATTTTGCTGGAGTCAATGCTTCTTTTTCAGTTGTGATTTCAGCACGGCGAACTTTGCCTGCCTTAGCAATTTCTTGTAGTGCCTTGCGAGCACGAGCAGCAGCAGCTTTTACACCCTTGTCTGTGAACTTAGCATTTTCAGCCAAGTAGTTTTCGTATGCTGCTACGATTTGTTCATGAGTTGTCATTACGTTTCCTTGTGTTAATGTCTGTGACATAGTTAATTATACATCACCTATCTATTGAGTCAATCTTTTTGGTCAAATGTAAATATGACGCTTAAGATATGTATCCCAGATCAATATATTATCCCAGCCATTCTTCCACGTTATAGAGAATAGGTTAAAAGTATTATGATCATATATGTGTAATTTATTGTCTTCTACTTTGGCTTGAGCATGTCGATTAGTTGCTGTCCATTTTTGTAGTATGCTTTTTGCGTTAGGATCTCTGAATATAATGGTGTATAACGCATCGCCATTTTTAAATACTAAACCCGACATTAATGAAAAGTTTGATTTATATTGCTAACTGAGGTTAATTTTAGCATTTGATTTACATATTCGGTAAAGTCATCGGTAAGGTAAATACGCTCACTATCACATTGTTGTGCGTCTTTTTCCTCAACGCCAACTAATCGCATTATTGCACCTATGTGTGCTTCTTTAATACCATGCTTATGAAGTACCATTAGAATTTCCATAATGGCTATACGCATTGGTTCAACTGCTTCGTTTTCGTCCATGTATTATTTATTATTAGAGACGAATTAGTATACAAAAGCGGCCTAGGCCGCTTTTGTATCACGGCTTAAACAGTCTCAACAGATATGTCGGACTTTACTACGCTTTCAGGCTTTGTGCCTTTAATGGTCATTTCACCACTTTTTGCTGCTTTAGATTTTTCTGCTATCTTTGCTGCGATAATAACTCCTGCGTCACCAACAGCATGACCCGCTGTTTGAAGATACAGCAATGCGTCAAGCTTGGTCATTGGACTGGGCAGTTCAATGAGGTTGACATCAGTATTACCACGACTATGTAGAACTTTAATACGTGCTACTAGGTCATTGCCAAAACGTACTTTTACTTCACCGTTAAGATTAGAAGTTCCTGCTACTGTAAACAATTTTTCTTGTTTCATATAATGCCTTACTGGTTGGTTAATAAAATAAAACTTAACTTATACTACAAATGAATTATAGCTGGTTTTTAATTAAAAGTCAACTATAATTTGTTATTACTTACCTGCTGGAAGTGTCATGAATGGCAGTGGTGTACTAGCATACATATTAGCTGGCAATTTACCATCCCACCGCTTGGCTTGCTCTAAACTAACCAATGCTGGATTACGACCTAACGCATCTGCCATCTTAGTTGCTGCTTCAGCTTGGGCGTTACCTAGTGCTTTGATAGCTTCAGCTTCGGCAGTTGCTTGTAATCGACGAGCATTAGCATCACCTGCTGCCAGTGCTTCTTTCTTACGGCGTTCACCATCTGCTTGTGCTGCCATTTGATTAGCCTCACCTTCCGCTGAAATAACCTTAGTCTTAGCATCAATCTCAGCTTGTTGTTGTAACCGCTGAGCCAGCACAATTCCAGCTTGCGCTGACTGTGCTGCTAACATTCGCTGATTGTATTCAGCAGGCAGTGAGTCAATGCTAACCTGTACTTCTTTAACATCAATGCCCCATTGCGTTTTCAATGTATTTGCTACCGCAGTTTGAAATTCACCTAATGTTCGTTCACGATCTTCGCCTGCAATCTGCATCAAATCATGCTTTCCAATAATGTTGCGAAGAATATTAATGATGTTTGGATTCAAGTTTTCAGTAATGTCACCTGAGCCTTGCCGTCCAGTTTGATACAACAGACGATATACAGCAGTAGGAGGAATCTCTGTAGTTACACCCACTTTCAATTTCAAAGTGAATGTATCTTTTGTGGTAACAGAAACAACACCAACATTGTCAGTGCTGCGGCTAACCTGTACGCAATCCACACTTTGGATTAGTGGAATCTTAAAGTGCAAGCCTGCGCCGATAGGGCCATCATTGACATTGATGGGTTTTTGAAACTGTGTGACATAACACATTTCAGTTTGTGGTACACTATAGATACTGCCTTTCATTATGATGAGGCCGATCAGGAGCAAGACTCCATACAGAACATAACGGCCAAGTTTACCTACGTCTAAATCATTTGATTGTGACATTTTATTTCCTTTATTTTGGGTTGAGGGTTGTACATCTTCATCTTCAGCTCGAAGTCTTTTCATTTCTTCAAGCATTTCGTTCATATCTTTCATAGTATTTCCTTACTATTGATTAAGCCTGAGCAAGCCTAGCACGAATAGTTTCGAATGAATCATCTACAATGATTTTACCATTGAGATAAACAGTTTTAAGTTCTCCTTTTTGTTCACCTTCTGCTGACACTTGATCAACTAAGATGTAATCTCCAGATAGTGGAGATTTGTGAACACATAACAAACCCTTAGCTGATTTCTTAGTACCAGAATCAGTCTTTGGATCTTTAAAGATTGCAACACCTTTACCATTAGTTTCACGATATGTTGCCTTCATCGCAAAGCCAAGTGTATCACGAGTTTGATGTTGATATGTGTATGACCCGATCCCAAACACGATGTTATCACTAGCAAAGCCTTTGGCTTCCAATCGCTTAAGAATTGCTTCGCAACGCTCAACTGTAATTGAGTCGCCGTAGATAAGTCCAACACGTTGATTCAATGTCTTGTAACCTTTATCGTTTGTAGTAGTACCAAAGATATCAGCTAGACATTCAACGGCACCTTTGTATTCAGGAGAGCCAACTGGTGCTGCGCCATCGCCACAAATAATATCTACAGGATTACCACTATCAGGACGGAACACAACTTTAGCAAGTCCCATTGAATCTGGCACACGGTTAAGAATATCGTCTTTAAGAATTGTTGCGAATTTTGTAACAACCTGAAAGAAGTCGTATGTATCAGACACAAGTGAAACAACTCCACTTGGGTACATTTTAATTAGACGACGGAATACTTCAAGTTCTTCTTCTTTTGTTTCGGTAGACATAACACTATGCTCACTAGCTGGTACACTACAACCAACAAATGTTGATTTACCATGGTAGTATTCATTAATGTAATGTACCGCTGACAGGACATCAGTACCAGCAAAACTTAACAAGTGACCAGCACCTGACTTACCACCATCAATGATGCCTGACATACCACGCATAGAGAAGTCATGTCCTTGAAAAGCTACAAACTCCTTGTTGCCACCAGTAAGATCAGCGTATTCATCAATAATTTTACGGTACACACGGGCCATAGTAGCTGATGTAGTTGTCTTCCACAATTCAGTTGACAACCATGTTTCAAGATAGTTAGGCAACCAAAAAGCTGTATCTGCTGTGTTAGTAATGGTAAACACTGGCACGCCGATTGGCACACGAGCGCCTTCTGGGAGTGCTTTGATCTCAAGTGGCAAATAGCCAATTGCGTGTAGTTCACGGAGACGGGTAACATCAAATCCATTTGGACCGCAGAATGGCGCAACAAATTCTGAAAATTCAGAGCATACTGTATCTACATCAATATCAAAGAATGTTTCTTTCCAAACTTGATTCAATTCATGTAGAAAGCCTTGTAGTCCAAACCAAACAATTTTCTTGTCTGCTTTGTATTGTTCCGGCACGTTGAAGTGCGACATTGAACGGGGAGTAAAATTACTGTAAACTTTTGTAGTACCGTCTTGGTACATGGCGTAATGGGAAATTTTATACGAATCTGTATTTGTGAGTGCTGTTTGTTTCATATTATTTCCTGTGTTGTTAAGTTATAAGCTATTATAAATGAACTATGTTTTATTGTCAACTACGATTATTAAAAGCGTCAATGTCCACGTTGTTAATGTTGTTCATAGTGTAGATTTCGTCGAATATATCTAGACCACTCAACTCCCCAACGCCTTTAGAGAAGATACCGTGAGTAACACAGAGGATCAGTTTGCCATTAAAACATTCACTAGCACGAATCACTTTGGCAAGTTCAACGAATGTGCGTCCGCCGTCGCAAATGTCATCTACGATAATAGCGTTAGATACGCTGTCTAATTGAGTGCTGTCGATCTGAGTGTCAACAATTTGCCCTGTAGCAACATCACGAACTTTCTTGGCTTCGACTACTGGCAGATTAGTTGCTTTAGCTACTTTGTAAATTTTCTTTAGTGCGCCAGCATCGGGCGAGATAATAACCGAATGTTCATTTAGTGCCAAGTTCTTGATAAGGGTATTCCATAATTCATCTTGAGTGACATTGTGAAATACACCAGCAGGAAACATCGCACCTGCTACGTCACTATGGATATCCCATGTGGTAACACCAACGAAATTACACATTTTGATCATGTCAATTGCTACTTGTAGCCCAAACGATTCGCCATCAGTCATTACACGATCCTGCCGACTAAATGGAAAATAAGGCACAGTCAGCTCAATCGCAACATCGGGACCATACATATGGCGTAATGCGTTTACTGCCAGCATCATATCAATTAGATCGTCTGAATTTTTAAAATCCATGCGTATTTCGATTGGAAATTTACGTGTTTGGGATGTCAGTTTAACACTACGCTCGCCACCTGGAAATGTCCAGAATTTATTTTCAAAGCCGTGTACTGTAATCATTGTAATTCCTATTTGTTAGTTAAGATAGTATAGCTGGTAATCAATTAAATGTCAACATACCATTCAGGAATTTCTCTTGAATTAATTTTACCTTTCCAGGATGCTATATGTTGTTTGTTATTGACATAATACTTTCTGTAAGACGAGATTGAATCATAAGGCACTATACATTCATCTGGCATGGCAGGAGTTGGTTCAGTAAATGTACCAGATAAAATATTTGTAGGAACGATGTTGTTAAGCATTTCCATCAGTCCATCACTTTCGCATTTATGAACTTTGCCATAGCGATAAGTGTACTCTTTACACAATTCACGCATTAGACTAGCTAACCATCTATAGTTACTGTCTGATTGTCTTGCCCACACAGCAGAAGGATGATTGATGTGAGTTGCTGAATACAGAAGTGTCTCTCTATTATCTGGTAAGGTCCACCGTTTGACATTACGACCAGTAAAAGATTTCTGAGTAGACTCATTGCCATCTAACACTCTATGCGCTGTAGAAAGAAGTTGAGCATATTCAAGTATCATTTTAATTACATGTTTGTCCATGTGTTCGATAGCACATTGTACTGGATCGTTGCTTGTATAAAAGATATTCATATTATTGCTTAATTGATTGTTATGCAACTATTATAAGCTATATTGAATTAATGGTCAATAAAATTTAAACAGCTAACACTACCAATTGTGTTCTGGTATGTACACCATAAGTTTTCAATATTTCAATGACGAATGTTTTGTAAAGCTGACATTTGATATTTCTAATCAAGCATAGCTATCAAATTTTCTTTAAAAAATATGGGGAGTGTTTCTGTGAAACCTTGGGGACAAATATTCTTGGTAACATACCAACCTCCATATTTTTTCTTTATTTCATTTTCCCAATTTAATGCATCTTGCCCATTTTCAAATAGTTTTGTTTTTATAACTGTGAATTTTCCATTATATGTTGTGTGGCTGCTCAAGCGAGCTTTTAATCTATTACTAATTCCAAATTTTATAAAATGTCCAAAATCTAATAGATAGCTGTAAGCTGGTATATTAGGTTTGAATCCATTTACCGCACACATCGGGCATCCTTTTCCTACCAGAATATGGTGAGCCAAAGTCTCCCATTGATGATTATTGATACACCGAAATAATGTTTTACTCTCAGTTTTTATGTATTCACCAATTATTTCAATTCCTCTATCTTTAATTCGTTCTTGTATATCTTCTTTTGTTAGTCTACGATTTATAGCCGCACAATCAGGACATCCAGAACCTTCTAACACCCTAGAAGCCCCTACTTTCCATTCGTGGTTATTAGCGCATTTAAATAGAGATAATTGTCTAGTGTCAATATAATCACTAATTAATTTGATGCCTCTATCTTTAATTCGTTCTTGTATATCTTCTTTTGTTAGTCTACGATTTATAGCCGCACAATCAGGACATCCACTCCCACTCATAATTGTTCGTGGTTTTGCTTTCCATTCATGATTATTTGAACAACGAAATAATGTGTGAGTGTTATTATTGATGTATCCGTTGGCTAATACAATGCCTCTATCTTTAATTCTTTCATTCACATTCTCTTTTGTTAGTGTTCTACTTATAGCAAAACATTCAGGACATCCACTCCCACTCATAACTGTTCGTGGTTTTGCTTTCCATTCATGATTATTTGAACAACGAAATAATGTGTGAGTTTTATCATTGATATAATCACCAATTATATCAATACCCCTATCTTTAATTTTTTCTTGTACGTCTTCTTTTGTTAGTTTTTTAGTCATATCGCAATATTACATCTTACAGGATTAAATGTCAAGAAATTTTGATTTTGTTATAAATAGAAGTGTAGTTCGCGACCTGCAAGTCCAACTACTCTAACGTCTTGGAGGACATCAGCATGTGTACTTATTGTAGCACTAACAAATATCGCAAAATTTATGAAAATCATATAGGATCTATTCCAAAAGAAGCGAATGGAAGAACTTATGAAATACATCATATAGATGGCAATCATTATAATAACGACCCATCAAACTTACAAGCTGTCACTATTCAAGAGCATTATAATGTACATTATGCCCAGAAAGATTGGTATGCTTGCTTAAAAATAGGTGCAAAAATGAAACTTTCTCCTGACGAATTATCAGAATTAGCAAAAAAAAATGCTCAGAAAAAAGTTGAAAATGGCACACATCCGTTTCTTAATAAAGAAACAGCTAGAAAAAATAATCAAAAAAGAGTTGAAAATGGGACTCATCATTTTTTATCTAGACCAGATGGAACTAATATTAGTACAGATAGAATTGCTGCGGGAACTCATAATTGGTTAGATGGAGAAAAAACTCGTCAACAAAATCTAAAACGCATCAATGATGGTATACATCAGTTCCTTGGTGACAAGAATCCAGCGAAAATAGCATCAAAAAATGGAACCCATCATTTTTTTGGTGACAATCATCCAGCAAAAATTAAATGTAGCTGTATTTGGTGCAAAAAAGAGACTAAATTTACAGCGTTAATACAATTTCACAGTTATGAAAAATGTAATGAAAATAGTAACCCGCCGGTTTGAGGATATGCTTACGCACATAGCCTTGGCGGGNTTTTTACTACGAGAATCCAACCGTATATTTCTACAGAGGGCTGAACCGTGTTTACTTGATAATGGTTACAATTACCCGCCTATCAGGTGCTAAACAAGCAATAAGTTGTGGGCTCATAGGGCCAATACATTCTGCTGTTTTACCACTTGGCTGTGTTGCACCAACACCACTTACTGTATACTCTGCTTTGTCTTTGCCACTCAAATACTTGGCAACTGCGTTAGCACGGGCAACACTTAATTTTTGATTGTACTGATTAGATCCAATACGATCAGTGTGGCCGACTACGATTACAACTCCACCAACTTTAGATGCGATAACATCAAGTGCTTTCACACCTTCTACTGTCAACACAGCTGAGTCAAACTTAAACAATACATCTGAGTCAAGTGTGATTGATGCTGGTTTAACAGAAGCAACTGGAACTGCGTCACAACCTTTAACAGCATCCGCTGGACTGTAATAACCTGTGTGTAAACACAAATCACTACCAGTCTTAACGATACTGCCATCACCTGCTGTTACATAGCCACCCGCGACTGCTGAGGCAGAAGCAACTAATAATGTAATAATTGATAAAAATTTATTCACTTGTATTTCCTTAATAAAATGTATTTACATATTGTAACATAAGTTAAAAAATAAGTCAAATAAAAAGCCCGTTTATAGGGCTTTTTAATCACTATATAATAGACTTACTTACTTTCAGAATTGTGTTCTGAGACCAACACCATAAACCGTTGATTTCGCACCATCTAAGAATGCGTAATTCTGGGCTTGCGAAGCATATACATAAGCATTCGTTCTACGAGAAAAATCATATTGATAACCTACGCTGTAGATCGACAAGTTAGCAGCAGCAGCCATTGAACTAACTGGGGTAGCATATTGATAGCTTGCGAATACTTTCTGTGTACCTGTTACAGGAACAGTAGCACCTACTAGATAGCTGTTAGCACCAAACGAAGGACTATACAACACGGCACCGGCACCACTGTTATAAGTGTTGGCTGTGAATGTTGGGTCTACACTAGCTTGTCCATTAATCCAACCATTTCTGGCCTGACTATAAGCAGCAGCAATTTTAGCAACTGAGAAGTCATACGCACCGCCCACAATCCACTGTGATGGATTAGCAGCATTTGAACCAACAATGTTGTCAGGACCATACATAACATCATATGAACCAACAACAGTCAATGGACCAGACGCATACTTAATACCAGCTGTTAATGTACGAGCGTTGTTAGCTGTGGCATAGTTGTATGTGTTAGCAGCAACATATCCACCGTAGTTAGCTGGATCAGCATACAAACTAGCCAAGCCGTTAGCAAACGAATAACCAACACCAGCTGTTAAGCCATTCCAGGTTGGAGTCTGATACTTAACCATGTTGTTGTAACGTGTAGTATTAGCAGCACCGAATGTGGTACCCATATTAGCCTGACCAAATCCTAAGAGGAATGGATCAATTGCGCCAACATAGTCAGTGGCAAAGTTATATTGCTTACCAACACGAGCGTAACCTAATGTGTCGCTTTCAAGACCGACCCATGATTGACGACCAAACAAGGTGCCATTTTGCTGACTAACACCACTACCTAAGTTGAAGCCTGCTTCAAGAGTAAAAGTAGCACGAAGACCTGAACCTAAATCTTCCGAACCTTTAATACCAAAGCGATTACCAGACTGTACACCAGAGGCTAATCCAACATTACTTGATGAGTAACCGTTAGACAAACTTTGTGAAGAGCCTTGGAGACCGGCATCTAAGATACCGTATAGTGTCACAGACGAATCTGCGGCGGTTGCTGCACTAGAAAGACCTAGAGCCAGTAAAGCTGCTGCCAGCATTTTATTAGTAAATTTCATTACTTTTCCTTTTTAAATTAAACTACAAGAGTGTACATTATATAGTGATTTTACTTACTAAGCAAATATTTTGAATAACTTAGTAGTTTACTAAGTTAACTACGCACATATATCAGTTATATCTATAGTTAATAGCTGATATATGTGTTTCTTAATGCAAGAGTTCTGTATCAAACCCAGAAAAAACGATACATCCTCTTTCTTTTGCATCTTCAAGTCCTTGATGAATTGAGACATCACTTAGTATGCCAATCATTTCATGTAACTCGGACAAGGTTAAATGCTCTTCACTAACTAGTCCTTGTACTACAGCTTCTGCTATCATCATACGTTCTGCATTCATAATAACTCCTATTGTAAGTACTTCAGCACTACGTATTCAGTCACTAAGTAATAACTCCAGAACGGGAAAATTACTGCGACGAATGTACTCCAAAATCCTTTAGCCAAAACAATTCCAATGAGCCAAGCTACAATGAATAATGCGTGAATTAAAGATTTCATAGTATTTACTTTCTTCCGTTGAGATAAAAATTAAGAAATGTAAGTCCAGCAAATACACCTGCCGCAATCCAATGTGCGTTCATAAGCAATAAAAGCACAGTGAATGAGATTACTCCCAGAACAAATCCTAATACTATTTTCTCATGGCTTTCCAGCCAATCTAAGGTACTATTGTATAACGTGATCAAAAAATTCATTTTGCTTTCTCCGCAATGTCTTTGTAACCTGCCCATGATGGATGAATTCCATCAGGTTGTAAACGTGTAATAGGCAATACCGTATCGCCATGATACTCTGCGATTTCTTTCACGATACTTTGAATCTTTGCAATTGGTACACCACCTGCTGGAAGATTGCCAGCTGGTAATACCCAAAATACATTCTTAGCACCTACTCGTTGTCGCATTTCAAACAACTCATCATAGGTCTTTACACCTTTATGGTCATTTGAGCCTAGACTGATAATAACTGTATCAGCATAGAAACTGCCCTTATACATTTTATTAAACTGCCATGTATTAATACCACCTTTGCCCTGTAACTGGCATTCTGGCATAAACATCTTAGTACCAACAGCGATTGAATCGCCTACAATCAAACACTCAAGCACGGTAATCTCCTTTTAATGTTTCAAAAATTTCTTCTTGTTCCCGCCTAAATTTACGGAACAAGGCTCTAACTGCCACTGTTGATAGAAACATGGCTGGCATAGCTATAATCAATCCACCTGCTAAATTAGACATATGAACGCCAAATGCTTTACATATGTGAAATATAGCAAGTGATAGCAAAGTTGATATGCCTGAACCTACACACAAACCTAGCAAGACAAATAATAATAATATGTCACTGACTTCAGTATGTCTATCCTCAATTTCTTTGATACAGGCATTATGTAACCTATAGGGACCTGTCATAACCCAACGTACTGAATGTACAGCACACCATTTTAAAAACAAATAAATGTTTCGCATGTTACCACTCGCTCTCATATTCTTCTTCATAAGTTTCAGACATATCAATAATATTGGCAAAATCGTTAGCACCACGCCGAATGTATGAGGTGCCGCCGTCGGTAAAGATAGCGCCACATTTACAACTGACAAATGCATGTCGGCTCTTGCTTTCAATAATATCAAGACATAAAGCACATTGACACATATTTCTAACAACTACCGTTCTTGTCCTAGTTACCATATTCAATTCCAAAATATTTTAATAACAGTATTATAGCACCATTTGCCATAAGACCAACAAATAAAAACATAAATCCCGCAACAAGCAGGTAAAGTAAGCCAAATAACAAGGCAAGAATCTTGCCTACCATGATCCTAGATCCGTTAGATCTACTGTTGCGTCAAAGTCTTTGGCATCGTCAAATAATACAAACTTAGCTGTTACAGTAGGACCAATTCCAGATTCATTACTAAATGAAATCGTGTAATGTTGTACATGCGGAAACTTGCTTGTAATCTCTGACAATTGTAACACTTGTCTACGGGTAAGAACAAATTCTGTCATGTTGTTTTTCATTATTGTGATTTAGCTAACCGCTGGGCACGAACATTGTCCCAGCTCCAATTAAAATTGAGATCACGTTGATACAGATTACTGATCCAACCACCACGCTCACCAAGATCACCTTCAATAAAATCATACTTAACAGTCCAGCGTGGCTTGTCGGTAAAAGTGCCATCACAGTCATGTAACACCGGCAACAAATGCCATTGTGCTACTAGGCATTCAATCACTTTCTGCCAGTAGGTGATTGCCCACGCTGATTTAGATTTATCTAATGCTCGTCTTGCTCCGTCTAGGCGTTTACCTAAAATTTCAATGTTATCACCAAGATAACGATAGCTTTTCATTTTCATTATTCTACCTCCATTTCTTCATATTCACGCCATTCATAAGTTATGTCATCATGACTGACATCTTTAAAATCTTCTTTCCAAACTAATGCTTTGGCTTCATCATCAAAAACTTTGACGACAGTTTCCCAATAGTTTGCGCCACCATCGTGGTATAATTCTTTAGCTAGATAAACTTTCATAAAATTTTGCCAAGTCCATGATAAATTAAGTTACGCAGTTCTTCAGTATAGTCCTGCCCTATTCTGTACTTTTGATAGACAGCTTCAAGAAGTTCACGGCCGTCGGCATGCTCCATAGTGCCTGAGCCGCGACTCTCTAGTTCTTCAACTAGATCTTCAGTATCAAAGTCACTAAGTTCTACATCAAATTCAACTTCTTTATAAACGGTAACACTTTTTCCCATGTTATTCTCCTGTTGCCTTAAGATTGTTCCACATTTTACCTGCTGCTAGTTCACTGTCACGAATATTTGCTATTGATGTAAGCCACCCTCGTTCTAAACATTGTACTACAATTTCTTTATAGTGGTGTGGCATTTTTTCACTAATGCGAATACCTGCTCGTGAATATACCATAATACCCTCATGTATTTGAAATTCTGCGTCACCAATAGTAAGTTCCTTAACTTCTGAATCTTTCTGTTGAGTTGTGATCATTCTTCATCTCCAAGGTCTAAATCTTGTGTAACCATATCTACCATACAGCTATGACAAGTTGGGCAAAATGCCACGGGCAGAATACCAAAGTAACCGATTACTCCGCCTTCGTCATCAGTAAAGTAACATGAGCATACGCTACACTTGTGTTCATCACCTGTGTGCTCAAGTCCAGAAATCATTCTTGACTTTCCCTATCCCAACAGGTTTCACAAAAGTATTGACCATGCCCAGTATGATAGCACAACTCTTGGTGCTCTACGCCGCAATTTGGGCAAGAGGCATCGGTTTGTTCGGGTATAAATTCTTGTTCGTTCATTTTTTGACTTTCTTGTAGAATGTCAGCAATAACCTCAATTTTATCTGGAAATTGAATGAATAATTCCGTCATCATTTCGGCCAGTGCTTTCTTTGTTTCTTCGTTATTAGGCAATCCCACAAACTGTTTGAGATTGTTGTGTATGATTTCTCTTAACTCGTCTTTGGTTACTAGTTCCATGTTAACTCCGTGTTGTTTATTATTAAAGACCAAGTTCTGTAGATACAAGCCACCAGCCTGCAATTGCCAGCAGCAAGCAGCCAATAGGATCAGACCAGTCAAGTTTAACACCGCGACTCAATGCGATGGGAGCGCCAATTGTGCCAGCACTGCCAAATACCAACAATACCACACCAATTAGTAATTTGAAATAATCCATTACGTTAACTCCGTGTTGTTTATCGTAAAGCTATTATAAGCTGAATAGATTTAACTGTCAACTAAGCGTAATTAACTGTTCTGGAGTTTTGTTTTTTAGCAACATAAAAGTTTCTTCTTGCACAGTATAGATTAAATCATAGTATTCCAGCATCTTTCTACGTTCTGCTGAATCACGTTTCAACCATTCTTTTACGCTATAGCTACTGCCATATGCTTGACATGGCATACAGTCTTGTATCCATCCTGATAGTGCCTTGAGTGCTGTAATAGTATTTCCAGTATGACTATGCTGAATAGCCCTCATAAAATCATTTTCTAGTACAGCAGTAAAAAAACTGCCAGGAGAAAATCCATACACTAGGTAATTGTACATGGGCATGGCAAAATCTTCTGGCACATTCCAACTCAGAAACGTTCTGAACATTCTGTTACGACTAACAACATTAAGACTACCCAGTGGGTCTGACAATTCTTCTGCCGTTGCGGCAATTTCAGTTAACATTTTGTTCATTCAATTACCATGTTTCATGAGAAATTTATTAGAAATAGCTTTAAAGCTAAATCCACCATTCAATGCCTTAAATACTAAACCTTCACGTTCCACTTTACTGTTTAGAGTAGACTTACCTTCTGCTAACTCTAGCAAACGATCAATAGTATCGTTCTGGCTAAGAATACAATTATCGTCTAATACAGGGCAATGATGTAATCCAAATGCTGTACAATGATTTAAAACATTTGCTGGAAGCATATATGTACCCGTTAAAATATCGTACATATCATAGACATGAAACTCATGTCCCTTAATATCATAGATATTTTTCTGAATACCTTCGCCAATCAACTCGCCCTGAATGGCAAAGTTATCACCGAAATCTCGCATCTTAGTTTCAAGATCCAATTCACGAGCAACACGCCAAAATGTATTGCCTTCGCTTTCTTTCAGATCAAGGTTACGACTACAAACACCAAACACACCGTCAATAAGATATACCGTCATAGACGATCCATCTAACTTCTCTGTAACTTCAAATGCTGTGCCAATTGAAGCAGCGATTTCACGTTTAAGATTCTGACAACGTTCTTGGTCTGTCTTTGGAATTTGGCTTGGAAAGCTACCCTTAGCGATACCAGCAAGTTGTGCCGATACAGGAGGTTCGTACTTGATGATACCAAATAGTTCTGAAACATCAGTGCCTTCGTAGTCAGTGAACTTGGCGCCTGGGCCTGCTCCAATATCAATTGCCATCTTGGCAGTAAATGGTAACAACAGTCCCTGTGAAATTTGTCCACGCAACTTTACAGTTTTCAGACGTTCACCTTCAACACCCTCATATGTCTTGGGATAGTGACCGTCTTTGGTTAAGAATGGCGCAATAGTGGTGGGAATAAAACTGTCAATCTCACAATAGACAGCTACATCACCAACGGTATACAAGCCTTTTTGGCATACAACTTTCCAGCCACCGACAGTAGCCACTTCAATTTTGTCAGCACCCTCAATAGGGTTTAGTTCATCAATGCGCCGAATGGTCGCCATTTTACGAGTCATGTTATTTCCTTAATTCTACCGTGTTGTTTAAAGTATAGCTATTGTAAGCTAGGTACAATTAATTGTCAACACTTCATTAGGAAAGCGACATAATCTCGTTCGGAGTTAAAATAAAAGATGTATTCACCACTGCGGGTTGGAGTACTTAACTCTACTAACTGCCATCGCCATTCGCCAACAAGCTCTTGTTTACACCATACTAAGAGACTATCAACTCCGCCATATGGTTTATAAATTTGTTTAGCGAACTTGAATTCTTCCTTAATCATCTTCGTGGATAATCTCGGAAAATTTTAATCTGAACAGTAAGGCATCATGTTCTTCACGAAAGATCCATTCCATGGCAGTAACACCAGCGAATGAATATTTGTTATCTACTACAATAACATTAGTTATAAAACGATCACCCGGTAACCCGAATAGATCTACAGCTAGGGCACACATCTCATTCCAGTATTGAATCTCTTGATCATTAGATTCCATACGAACCGTAACTGTGTGTGTAAACTGAGAGTCACGCAATATAAAGTTTCCTTATATATTCATCAGCATCCGCATGATTCATTGTGAAGAATAATATGTTATCTGTTATGCCAAAGCTATTACAAAAACTCTGACCATATCGTAATCCGCGAAGCCCATCAAATAACGCATCTTTTTTCCAAGTTTCGTATTGTTCCTGACTAATATGTTTTGGTCCCACTCTTTTTTCTGAGTTGTTTAATTGATTCACGATGTTTGCCCAGGCCGTCATTGATTAATCCCAGAGATTCTGATAGTACTTGCCGAATAAACGGAAACCATTCTGGATTCGATCTTCAACTACTTTCATGCCAGCATAGTCACATTTGTACGTGTGATTAGGGCCTTCGGCCATGCGAAAAAGTTTAGCATCTTTCTCGTCTACATCTACATCATTACCATCACGATCAACAGGAACCCAAACAGTATCGAACTCGCCCGAGCGGAATTCATCTTCCCAGGAATCATCGACCTTACATTCAAATGCAAAAATCATTTCCCCCATGACCCAATCCCAACGTTTGAAATGATTGTCATCTGTGTCGTATTCATTCTCTTTTGGACCAGCTTCTGTGCTACGCAGACCAATGCCGTCTGGTACATCTTCGTCATCAACTAAAGGTGCGCCATGCTTTGCCTCATTCAACTGTTTCAACATGGGCAGAACGATATACGCTAGGGTATTATCAAGTGACCAAGTATCATATTTGTGAATCTTTACCTTGATTGTTCGTGTACGATGTTTCTCAACCCATAGACAAAACTTATGAAGCCACGAGTTTTTATCTTCTCCGCCAGCTAACCATTCGCCAAAGTTGTGAACCCACTCGGGGTCTCGTTTAATACCATATTCATCTTCGACTTTCTTGGCCCAAAAGCAAAGTGCAGATGCAATTTGGAAGGGGCCAATCCAATTCTTGTAGGGTCCAATGTATACTTTCAATTTACCATTCTCCGTTATCAATCCAAATTGTAATACGTACAAACAACCAGCTGGCATGCCATGAATGTAACCAGCCATCGGGCCACTCTTGATTGTTGTCCTTGTATGCTTTAGGTACCCAATACCAATGGCATGGGTTAACTAATAGTGTAACATTAATTCCTGAATAGCGCAACCATTTAATTAGTCTTGACATTTGTTTTTATCCCTTTGTATGTATACGCATTTACCCGGCTTGTTATTAAAACTAGGCACGTCACATGCTGTCAAGGTCAATACCATGATCAGTAATGCAAATTTAGTTAGTTTTGGCATCGTTAGTCTGTTTAAATTCCTTAACATCTTTAACCGCATTTAACAATGTGTTGGCATAGTTAACTGTCTGCTGCTCTGACATGATGATACTAGCCTCGTATTCTATATATCCCCGAGTTAACAGCTGCCACATGATTTGAAAACGATTGTGGCTCCAAAATTTAGACTTTTGTTTTGTGTGTGTAGTCACAGTAACACTATGGTTATCTGCTTCTACCCAGACATCATGGGCACAATCTTCGCCGCAACAACTGCAGGGGATATGGTACATTTTAGTATCGCCCCAGTCATTGCGTTTTAATATTCCTACTGCTGGTGTTTCTGGTGTCATTCTATAAAATCCTCGTTATAGTTGGCCTTAAGAGCATCAAGTAGTTCACCGTGCTTTTCCGCTTGCCAACGCTCAAGCCAAGCACTGTCATCACAGTCTTTTACATGTTTAACAACCTTGGCTCTAGATGAACTTTCAATAATTTCATGTACAGAAATGTTGAACAAAGTTTCACCTGTAACTCTATTATAAACTCGGATCATCATGTTGTCACGATCATTTTGCCAAGTCATGTCAGCGTACTTACTCTTGTCGTTGGCGTTTCTAAAACTTTCATCGTTGGAGATAATTTTAGCCATTTTTAATTCCAAAATTTCCAAAAAGGTTTATGTGGCTTAACCACTTCATTATGATTTAGTAATGCTGTGCCGTCAACGACTTCATAGATCTCAACGGAAACTTTAGCGTCAGGATTCATTGTTTCCAATCGCGCAATTAAATCTGTTGAATCACCAGTCTTTAGTAATGCGATTAATTCTTTAGCTTTCATTCTTCAAATCCCTTGATTTAATACTAAAGCCCTGTGTTAAAAACTCATTGACATCTAACCCTTCTCGTTCACACATTTCGGATAGAGATAGATTCTTAGCAAAATACTTACTTGTCATTTTAAGTAATCTAGTTTCAATACAATCAGGATCTGTGCCATTTTCATAGCTATCCCAATTATCCCAATTCAACCGACCAACGAATAGACCAATTTGATATCGTTGATTTTCTTCAAAGTATGTACTCATTCGTAATTCCTAATCTTTGACACAAGTGATTTTATTTGGGCTATACATTAGCACAAAGTTTCCAATACCAAAAAATCCTAGTATAGCTAATAATAGCACACCAGAACCTATTAAAGCAAGAAAAGTTTTCATTTGTAATTCTTATCTATGTTTACGTTGGCGAGGCCAGCTACAGTTTGAAAATGTTCCCATGCTGTTTTGGCGGCAAGATTGTTTTCAAGTTCACTACTGGGCAATACAGCCTCAAGCCAAACCTCATCACGACGTACAGCATGTGCTCCAAACTTGCGTGGCTGATGTAAACGACCTGAATCATATAACTCAATGGTTACGTCTCTAAATCGCTGTTCATCTGAATCGTTATAATTACTCCATTCTGGATAACTGAAAAAAGCATCCTTACTGTAGCCAGCCCAAATACCACGCCACTCGTCATCATCATGTGGGTTAAAATCTGTGCGGGCAATAATAATCAATACATCATTGATGTCTACTGTACCTTCAATGATATCTTTTAAACACCTGGAATAGCTCAAGCCTATTTTCATTCTTCACTCCGAAAAATATGTTGCATATCTAAATCTTATATGTGGTGGTAGTTGTGTTGCCTGTCTTGGGATCAACTGACTCAATAACAACACCTTTCTTAAGTTCCTGATGTAGTCGTTTACCGGCGTCATCGCATGACTGGCAAAGTTTGAAAGTTCCCAGTACCATGATGTAATTACCGTTATGTGGCTGTCTACAATTTATACAATTCATTCTTTAACTCCAAATAGTCTTTAAATGTCAAGTCAATGACTTTGCGTAGGCAACCGCGTCAGCTAAATTAGCAAAATCACGTAGGTGTTGTTCTTCGCCGCCATATAATGGGATTTCATATACCGCGAAAGTTCCATCATCCATCTCATACACTAATCCAGCAGATTCTTCGCCATGATCAAGAGTGAATACTAATTTCATTGTTTACTCCGTTTTGTTAAGTTATAGCTATTGTAAGCCTGAATGATTTAAATGTCAAATCCAAAACTAGGATCAAACTCTTTTACTCGTTGTTCGTATCCATAATATCCACGCGGATTACATAGTAATCTAGTTTCACCCACTACAAAGTCTTTGAAGTCATGTGTATGCCCGAAACACCATGTCTTGATGTTAGGATGACTAATGATAATATCATCTAGATCAGAGGCAAACGCACCGTTAAGTGTGTAATCATCTTTATATTCTTCTGAGATAGCTTGATTGCTAGGCAGCATGTGTGTAATAACAACAAGCTTCTTATAAGGATTAGCATCAGCCTCAGCTACAATGTAATCTCTAGTAGCACGATGTAAGACAGTAGTATGCTCTGGTGTCAGTTTATGATATGCATTAGCGGCACGATTGAACATGGTGATGTGCTTGTAATCGCTCATGTCAAACTTACACCGCATCATGGTACGCCCATCTCCACGATTCATATCAGTCCAAAGTGTGCCGCCTACAAACATAACATCATCAATCACATGCGTTTGATTTTCCATTACCTGCACATTTTCTGGCATATATTCTTCAACCAGTTCTTTTGTTCTATCAATACGCATACCGTAACTTTCGTGATTTCCACAAATATAAAGAACTTGCCTATATTTTGTAAGATTTTCAAACACCCAATCTTGAATCTTGGTTTGTTTTAAGTTCTTAGCTTCACATAGATCTCCTGCCAAAATTAGTACATCACCACCTGGTAAAGTAAAATCTGTGCTGAATTCCAAGTGTAGGTCAGAAATTAGGTTTATTCTCATAGTTCATGCTCAATTCATCAATTAAGGCTGGTTCGCCTTTTAGTAACAGTAAGCACGATGGCTTATCTGGATACCGGGCCTTATAGTCCTCGGTGAGGTCGTTTAGTGTAACACCTTGACAAATGAATTGATTGTTATCATCGTAACAATAAAGATGACCCTCGATTCGTTCAATATTTGCTACAACCTTGGTTAAAACTTCATCTTCTGCTTGTTCCTTCTCAATCATAATCATCATCTTGCGCTTGAACGAATACCAAATTACATAGCCCACTGCCCACGTAATTAGTGCTAGCACCAAGATGCCATGTAAAAATCCTGTCATATATTCTGTCATACAATTAATCCTGATCTAGTAAGATGCCATAAAATAGCAAGGTAAGTTAGTGAATGTAAAAATTGATCTAAGCCTAGCAACCACCAAAATTGTTCATGTGTAGTTGCTGTCCAGCCCATTCGTCTGTTAATGTTCATCTTAGCCCAGTCAATGTGATAATGAATAAACCCATCAATCAATCCGGAGATATACGCTTCTCCATTGCTAAGGAATGGCAAAAAACAAAGATAAGTGCCAATGCCGTGTAATGCGGCATGCAACACTCCTCCGAAATGACCGTATGTGCCTTTGTTACTCCATTGAAATTTATTTTGCAGCAGAAAATCCACTACAAAATGTTTTATGGTTAGTAACAATAATATTACTAATACTGTGTTCATTGTTCGTCCTTACATGCTCTACCGTATTTCTTAGACAGCCGTTCAAACTCAGCACGATCACGCTCTTCTTGAGTTTTTTCACGCTGTTTTAGATTAGCAACACGAGCAGCATATTCCTCATCAGTCTCGGGAACTCGCTTGAAAATTCCCCAGCTGTATGATTCATTGTACGGCTCTTGATATTGCTCAAGCCATGCATCTGGACCATAATGGTGAAACCATTCTTCGGCTTTGTCTTTTAGTTCAGATAAAGTTAAGTACTCTAATCCAAGATAATAATCTACCTGTGTCTTTACCTCAAGTCGTTTGTGCTTAGCCATTACATTCTCGTGTGTTTTGTTAAGATAACAAATTATAACTGTAGTTAGTTTAATTGTCAAGCAACAGTGGTAATCATCAGCATTACCATGCTTAATACACTTTCATCCTGATAGTAAATTCTGTTGCGTTCAAGATCTAATTTCCAGTTTGGATTAGACATATACTCACCATACATCATTGTCGGTATATAATCGGGATTTTTCATAAAAGATGGACCATATATCTTTTCAAATACCTTAGCGTATTCTTTACGCTCTGCACAATCGTAAATTTGCCATACAGTCTGGCCAGCAAACTGAAGAGCATATCTGTATTGATCACCATAAGCATGTCTACGATCTGTTTTGATGATTTTCATAGTTTAAGTTTAATTGTCAAGCAGGCGTAATCATTAGCATTACCATTGAAAGGACAGATTCATCCTGATAGTAAATTCTGTTATGTTTCTTGTCAAACATCCATTGTGGATTATCAATATGTGTTAACCACCAATGTGATTTTCCTTGCTCATAGTCAAGATTCTTTATCCTAGATGGACCATAAATTTTTTCAAATATCTTAGCGTATTCTTTACGCTCCTCACACCGAGTAATTTGACGCATAGTTTTGCCACGAAACTGAAGGGCATATTTGTAACGAGGGTAGTTGGCAAATCTACCATCTAATTTAAGTATTTTCATTTGTATTAACTGGTTTAACTTTAGTCTTGGTAACAGTATATCCGTTGTCTTTTAAAAACTTGCGACTGGCTGCTACTTTGTTCTTTAATTGCTCAGCAGTAAGCTGTTTCTCTTTTTCCTTGCGCTGTTTTTCTTCAAGTTTTCGTTGTGCTGTAAGAATTTCACGATGAATTTCAGCACAACGAATGTCATCAGTTTTAACAAAATCATCATACCCAGTGTCAGACATATCTTCACACATATCGCCATCATCCGTGTAGTATTCAACAACTTCTCTAACATGACCAATAATCATTTCAGTAAATTTAGGATCCGATAAGATTCGTTCTGTATATACCTTCTTTGACGGCATACCAGCTTTCTGTAAAACTTCTGGAGGAAATGTGCCATATGTATGCTCAAGAAAGCTATCTAGAATGGCTTCAATTGCGTCTACAGGAACTTCAACTTCTACTTTAATAGGCGTAATACTCATAACTGCTCCATATTGTTAATATAATGTATTATAGATGATACTGATTTAATTGTCAATAAAAAAGCCAGCATTGCACTGGCTTTTACTTATAATACCACCGAACGGAGTATTACAGAGTGATACCCATAGCTTTGGCTTTATAACCTAATGCCACGAGTTCTTGTGATGGAGTGCCCATTACAAAATATGTAACTTTCTTGTTGTTACCAGCCGTGTATGTTTTGCTATAAACAGCAAAACCATGTTGACGAACTCGTGAAACTTCTGCTGAAAGATTCTTAATACCCAACATGGCATCAGCTTCGGTAGCAGTAATTGGGGCACCAGACTGAAGATGCTTGAACAATTGATAAGTTTTAGACTCTTTATTGAACTTCTTAATCATTACGATTTCCTTTATAATTTAAATACTATCTGTTGTAGCTTCAATTAAGCTATAAGTTATTATATGCTAGGTTAAGTTAAAAAACAATGATTTTGGTAAAATCTACTATAGCTGAATTCAACTAAATACATAAAATAACAAGGATTTGCGTATGGCACAAGTGATAATTAATACCGGCAATGTTGCCAATGACGGCTTAGGAACGCCTCTTAGAAACGCTTTTGATCAAGTAAATTACAATTTTACACAACTTTTTAACGCTGGTCCTTCTGGCAGTAACATTGTCATTGCTAACAACAGTATAACAGTAACTAATACAAATGGCAACTTAAGATTAGCCACAAATGGCATTGGATCTATAGTTCCTGCTGCTAATTTTGTGCCTGATGTGCCTAATATACGCTCAATAGGAGCCGGAACTAATCGTTTTAATACAGTTTACGCTCAGTATATAAACGCCAATACCGGCACATTTGCTGGAAATGTCTATGTGGCAGGCAACCTTGAGGTAACAGGAAATGTGGTTACCGTTAATTATTCTAATTTATCTGTTGCTAATTCAAATATTACACTAGCAACCGGTGCTGCCAATGCGGCACAAGCTAATGGTGGTGGACTATTAATCCCTATAGCAAGAGCTAACCTCACATACAATTATTCAGCTAACAGCTGGAACAGCACAATTGCTATCACAGCACCTACTTTTATAGGTGATGGAAGCAATTTAACCAATGTTATTGCCAATGTACAAGCCAATGCGTTATTGGGTAACACATTTAGTAATACGGTGAACTACTCAAATTTAACTAGTTTTGGATTGGTATCTGCGTTATCTGCCACTGGTAATTTATCTACTACAGGCAATGTATATGCCAACGCTATTGTTGGTAATAGAATTACCGCTAATTACCTAGCTGGTAATGGCAGCAATATCACTAATATTACAGCCAATGCTATAGTGGGCAATGTACCGTTTGCTGTTAACGCTGGCTCTGCATACACCGCTAATCTAGCGGCATTAGCAACACAGGCCATCAATGCCGACACCGCCTTATTCGCAATCAATGCCAACTTAGCAGCATGGGCTAACACAGCAACAATAGCACAAACAGCCAACGCAGCAACTTACGCTGTTCAAGCAGACAATGCCAACTCAGCCGTTGTAGCTGGAATGGCATATGAATTAAGCCCGGCAGCTAATTTATCAATTGCCGGCAACATTACAACAGGTGGGTATTTCATCGGCGACGGTGGATTGTTATCTAATGTGGTAGTCACAACCAGCTACGGTAATAGTAATGTTGTAACATTACTAGGTGCGTTTGGTTCTAACACAATTAATACCACTGGAGCAATCAGTGTTGGCGATGTTACTTTAACTAATATTTACTCTCCTAACTATTTTGCTAACGCTATAGCGTTTGCTAATGCTAACGGTTATATTACTACTTCTAGTTTATTCAAGTATAATCCCGGAACAGAAGTTATTACAGTAGGTGCTGTATCTGCTACTGGTAATATAACCGCAAACTATTTTATTGGCAACGGTAGTCAATTAACCGGATTAGCAGCAACTTATGGCAATTCTAACGTAGCGGCTTATTTGCCAACATACACAGGTAATGTTTCAGCAAATTACTTTATTGGCGATGGCTCGTTATTAACTGGATTGCCAGCAACATACGGCAACTCTAATGTAGCAGATTATCTTTCAAGTGGCTCGGTTACTACTGATTATCTTACATCGGGCAATATTAGTGCTAGTGGAAATGTTAGTGGCGGATATGCTTTCTTTAGCGATATTCAGTTAAACGATTTATCCGCAAATGCTATACTTTATACTGATGCTAATCGTAATGTATTCAACACTGACTTTAGTTATAATCCAGATACACAAACTATGTCGGGCGCAAATATTTCTTTAACAGGAAATGTTACAGCAAATTACTTTATTGGCGACGGAAGTCAATTAACCGGATTAGCAGCAACTTATGGTAATAGTAATGTAGAATCATATCTACAAAACTTATCAACAGATGTATCAACCAGTGGGAATGTTACTGCTGCCAATTTTGTAACTTCCGGAGTGCAAGGTAATATTACTGGTGCTAATGTTATTTCTGCCATAACATTTGTCGGTGATGGCAGCCAATTATCTAATATATCAATCAACACAATTTTCAATGGTACGAGCAATGTTTCGGTTCCCACTGCCAACAGCAATATTAATATCACAACAGGCGGAACAAATACTTGGAACTTTGACAATACTGGTATGTTAACATTGCCAGGAGGAGGCATAATTACTTCTGCTCTTGGCTCACCACAGCAAGGACTCTGGCTAGGATTCAATGGACATAGATTACTATTAAACAATGACGGTCAATTTTGGACAGGTGGAATTGAGCTTGGCGGTAACGGACTACCGGGTTATATAGGATCATATGGTAATATAACGCTAAATGCTAATATTGGTAATTCTCCAAATGATTCAAAATGGATATTTGGAGCAGATGGTAATATGACCGCACCGGGTAATATCAATGTATCTGGTAACATATCTTCTTCTGGAAATGTTTACGCTGGAAACTTGACTGCTAGATTAAGTAATGGCAATAGTGCAATTAATATAGCCAATAATGGGAATGTCAACGTTGGCATAGGACCATTTAGTACTACAATATTAAATATTGCCGGCACTGGTATTAGTGTATTTGGTAATATAAGTACCAACGGTTATGTAAGTGCCACAGGTAATGTTACAGCCAATATCTTTGTTGGTAACGGGTCAGGATTAACTAATGTAGCTCAACAAACAAGAGGTTCTTGGAGCGTAGTCGCTGGTACTAATACCTACAGTTTCACTGTGCCAGCTGGTACATGGCAGATGTGGGTTACAGGTAATATACCCAACGGCATCATTGCATGGAATGCTACAGCTACTGTCACTAATACCAACGTGCCTGTAGTAGGACAACAATATGCCTGGGTCTATGATGGCGCAGGATCTCCTATTGATTTTGTTAGTATACCCAATCAATTTGTTGGCACAGCAAACAGTATAGTTAGAAGCAATGTAGCCCCAAGCAGTAATACTAATACATTTACATTTAGTATTAATAATACCAGTGGTAATACTCAAACAGTATATTACGGTTATACAGCACTTTAATAAAAGGATAACAAATTATGGTAGCACCAATACAAATAGGACCTGGAATACAGTTTGGCGCTGGTATCAATATCGGCGCCGATGTAGCTCCAATTACCGGCGGAACTGTGACTTATCTTGAAATGAATCCTCCTGTAATACCAGGAAATCAACTAGAAGATGTTACTGCAACAGTTAATGATCCTATTGGATTTACTATTAACGACAGTGGTGCAACCGGAGTGGCGGTAGTCAATCTTTCACCAGCCAACCAAACATTTTTTGCCAATCAAGGAACAGGCATATTTGCTGCATCATTTGGTCCGGGTAGTACTCACGCAACCGCAACAGTTAATATAGTGCAAACCGGTTCTTATCTAGTTTTCTTTATAGATAATGGAATAAGTTATCCCGCAACCTTTAATTACCCATTTACCATAGCATAAGGAATATAAATTATGTATATAAACACAGCAGATCCAGTACCAGGTGACCCAGGTTTCTGGGAATTTCATCGTAATAAATTACCAAAATAAGGAACAATCATGGTAGCACCAGGAATTAAAATAGAAGGTGGAATTAGTATAGGTGGATCGATTAGTATCGGCACAACTCCTACGTTTACCGTAAGTCCAGGCGACATTAGTTCGCCTTATATATGGGGAAGTCATTATAGCAACTATTCTTCTGCAGGATTTACCAGCGACCCAGGTGGTTACGTTTATCAGTTAATTCAATACACAATAACATCAGGATTAGAATCTGCAATTACTGCTGCGTTCAATACAGCTGGCATAGATCCTACTTATGGTTATGCTTTTCGTGTATCGTGGCAATCAGGCGGGACCGGGATAATTCGAGTAGCAATAAACGGGCTTGCTCCAAATAGTTTGCTGTTGAGTCCAATAGATACAACAGATACGCAATGGCAATCAGGTAGCATCAACGGGCCTAAACAAGCAGGAACTTTTGCTTTCCCTGCAACATTTACACTTTATCAGCCTGTTACATCTATGCAACCTAACAACAATTGGTGCTAAACTATAACTGATGATTACACTAAGACCCGCTGATACTCGCGGTAATCCTAGAGCTCCATTTATCAACAGTTATCGTACTTTTAGCTTTCCCAGTTATTATGATAGTCGCTATATGAACTATAGCGATCTTCAAACTATTAACGATGACCGTGTACAGTATGCTTGGCAAGTGCCCTGGCATGAGCATAAGAACATGGAAATATTTGGCTATGTCGTAGAAGGATCAAGCCATCATGTTGATAGTTTAGGTAATGACGTAGAAGTGCCAGCTGGTGCAGTACAACGTATGAGTGCAGGGTCAGGCATCAGTCACACAGAAGGCAATACTGCATCAACACCCAACCGGTATCTACAGTTATGGATTCGCCCCGATCAATTAGATACTGAACCTACACACGATTGGTATCAGTTTACTCGTGAAGATAAACTAAACAAATTCTGTGACATTACAGCCAAGTTACCCATTAAACAAGATGCTAAATTATTAGCCGGAATATTTACTAATGAATATGAGTTAGCTCTTGATATTAGGCGACACTATTACATGTATATCGTTACTGGAAAAGCAAATATACAGGCGGTTAATGTAGTAGAAGGCGATGGGATTAGTTTTGAAAGAGAAGGTCTAATAAAAATAGTCCCTGCAGCGGAAACTGAAATTATATTATTTGATCTACAATAACCAATAGATAGCAAATACTATAGGCAAAAACTCACACACTAGCATTATAGCTAGTGTTGCGTAATCTTTTAATTTTGATACAGGATGTCTTCGTATCATACTAATCCCTTTTGCTTTAACACATTAAGTGCCGACATGGCAATATTAGCCCACGAATACTTGCTTCGTATTACTTCGCTGTTCTTAATAGCTTGTGTACGTAGAGAATCATAGTTAGCATAAGCTAGTTTAATTCCTCTTGCTATCTCTTCAACTGTGGTTACTGCCCACTTACCATGATTACCATCAGGAGATGGATAAAACTCCTTAGTCTCGGGACAGTCAATAGGGCTAAGTGTATAGTCTAACAACACACAGCTTGAACGAATGTCTTGTAGAAATTCTGTTTGTCCAGAATGAAATGTAGTTACCAGTGGTAGGCCTGTTGCTGCTGCTTCAATTAGAGGCAAGCCCCATCCTTCTGCTTTAGTAGGAAATAAGAATACATTTGCTGATCTATATAAGTTAGCCAGTTCTGTTTCTGATTGTAATCCCCATACTAAGTGTATGTTATTAACTTTCATAGAAGCAATCTTGTATTCTAATGCTTGTTTCTTCTCTACCTGGTTCCTAAAATAATCTGATTTAATTACTAATTCAACATCAGGATTGTTTCCATATGTCATTGCAAATGCTTCAATTGATTCATCTATGCTCTTACGTTGTTCATATTTGCCAATCAATAGAAATCTAAATTTTTGTGAAGGCGGTATCAAATATGGATGATATAAATTAGCATTGACTCCTTCATGTACTACAGTAATTTGATTGGCGTTTATGCCTTGTTCTACGGCAATCTTGCGACCCCATTCAGATGGAATCCATAAGTTATGTAATCGCATAATAGAAAATATAGGATCGGGAATACGTGTAGATTCAAACACACACCAATTGATGTTATGTCCCTTAAAGAATCCATTTATATTAGCACAGACAAATGATATGTTGATGTCATTGGAACGGCTGGCTAGTACTGCTGCATTTACAGCATTGTGATCTGTATGATCCACTAACTCTACCAGTGAGTTAACGCCTGCCATCCGTAATAAAGCATCAGTGAATCCGCCATAATGCGAACCAATACCGCTGTCATTTTTTTGGCCAATAATGCGTATCTTCATTTTGTAAAACTAAACAACTCACCTTGATGTGCTATACGAGCAAATTGTCTGGAGATATACTCATCAAAGTGTATCACTTCAAGCCCACTTAATTTTGCCATATTCTTAACAATCTCAGCATCACTCTCAATAAACACACGATAGCCCTGTTCCCAGCAAATGCGGGATTTGTAAGCAGTAGGTGTTTCATCTTGATCTGCTTTCATGATCAAACGATTTGGCTGTGTAGTTAATTGCTTAATCCATTTTTCTGTGATCGCTCTGTACTTTTCTGAACGTGCTGTGACAATATCAAACACACCAGTGGGATTGAACATAGGCTTAGCATACAAGGTATACTCGTAAAACTGTTGGTGATTCAATCCCTTCATGTGACTGTAATCTGGTACTAATACACCGTCTAAATCAAATGCTATATTACTAATCATATCTTATCTATTCCATTTTAATAAAAAAAATGCCATATCTTGTTCTTTTACAAAATAATAACAATCTGTTCTTGTGTGATTATAACTCCAATTCCACACTCCTTCTTCTTCACCCCTAACACCAAACGTTTCTATACACCATGTGTATATAATATTTTCTGTCTTAGCCCGCCATCCTCCTTCTTTTACTTCGCTAGCCCAATAGCGATAAGGACTGTCTAAGTCTGCTACTTCACCTGTTATAAATCTCATGACCACCTCAACACCCACCATGCGGCATCTGTTTCTGATTCAAATTCTAATTCTGTTACCCAATCATAATTGTTAAATGTTTTATATATTATCTTACTATTGTATTCTATCTGCCACCATATTAGTGCCAAGGATTTTAAATCTTTATCGCTAAGAACATAATCGGCATCTGGATCATAGTATTTGTCAAATATAAATTTATCTGCCTTAAGAAATGCTTGTTCCAATGGCCCTTCATAAACATTCAACCGATAACTCATACCCACCTCAATGCAAAAAGTACAGCGTCTTGCTCTGACCCAAAGTAATAACACAGAATATCATAACGAGTTATGAACATAGGATTCTCTCCACCACGAGGTGTCTCTATAGTTCGTTTTTCAAAACTAGGGCAATTTTTCATTGCCCATGAAAAAGGTTCATTGCCAGCAATAGAAGGCAATTTGACTATCATTATGCCCATCTAAGTAAAAAGAACTCGGCATCTGCTTCACTATGAAACATAACTCGTTCACTAAACATAAAATAACCATGATTAAATGTTTCTTTACACCATGCTTCAATTACATCTCTGCCTGCTTCCTTAGCTGTATCAGAAAAATTTAGATTTATCCATTGTTTTCTATCAGGATCTATATCACATAGAACACTCCAGTCAATTTCATATTGAATATCTTGACTCATTAGATTCAAAACCTCGGTTTGAATATCAACTGTCCATTTAGCTGATAGTTTTCTTGATTTCGCCGTTATCTGTTGCTTTACTATTTTAATATCGTTATTGTTATTTGTCATTATTCTGTCCACTTTAATGCCATTACTATATACAGATCATTTGGTATAATATAACGGTATCTTAGTATTGTATACCTCAATGATTCTGTTTGTGTCCAGCCGCTGTGAGTTTTCTCAAGCCATCTGGCCACCTCTTCGTCAACGTCTACCTCAACATATCCAATGGGTACTGTTGATAGTTTACCGTTTGGAGTTTGAATAGAAAATCTAAACTTTGGAAAAGTTTCTGCTCCGCCTTTATCTACTCCAGCTTGCCAAGTTATAGGGTGTGTAAGTTTCATGCCCATTTCAACATAAAAAATAATTGTGTTTCTTCATCTACATGCTCATTTAATTCAATAACATAAATTATTTCATCTTTAACATCATCTGGATATGGAATACGAGTCCAAAAATGCCAGCCTTCTCCGCGAATACTAGATCCTGGAACACTTATCTTTGGTCCTATATTTTCTATTACCCAATACACGCAATCTCTAGCACGATTAACGTCGGTAAATATTATTCTACTCATGCTAATCAATCGTCCATTCTAATATGGAATTACAATCATTTACTATACCCATAACTTTATCTCTATCTATCTCTTCATTGTCAACTGATATCAATTTTCCAAGACGTATATAGCCTAATGCCAACTTGGGATTGTCTATCGCATAAGGCCATGTAAGTTTACTGTTATAATAAAACTCTTTAAAATTATCTACACTTTGATCGTGGAATCGTAGTGTATGAAACGCTGATATCTCATATTGTGGCACAATTTGTTCTGGTGGACATGCACGATCATTATTCAAACATAATTCTAGCGGATGTCTGCCAACATGTGGATAATGTAATAACAAATCTCCCCAACATATTTCTGGACTAAACAAATGATAGTCTTCATCCAGTATAGTTTTTCTTTTACTTTTAGGGCATAGCAATAAACGAAGGCTATCTTTACCAGACACTTGTGCTTGATGAGCTTGCTCTATTCCATGTATAACATCGTTGTATCTACTAAGCTGTGCCTTTTTAATTAAATCGGTTTTATAAATTTGCTCTAACTCAGGGAAGTGAATATGTAGTTGATTAAGACTAACCTTGGGATTTTTATTATCCCACTTAGCAGTAATCTTTTTTGGAATCCATAAGTTTAGATTATCTATTAAACTATGAAGTTCATTAATCATTGAGTTTAGACCTTGCTTTCTTCCACGCCAGGGATCTAATCCTTCTCTTAGCTCCGACACAGATAAAGACATCATCATATCAGCCCATACTTGCGCTGGCATATGCTGTTCTAATTCATATACAAACTGATACTCAGTTATATCATCCTTAAGATATATTGTATAATAGTTAATAGTCATGGCCCCATTTGATTCTAAATATTATAGCATCATACTCATTAATAAACTCCAAATATGGTGTAAAAACTTCACGAGGTAAACCAATTACACCTTGATTTTTCAACCAAGCATGAAACTCCGCTACAGTTCCGGGAGTATGTTGAATGTACCATGTGGTAGCGTTAGCCCAATACGGTTCAATAGGTAGTGTAATCATGAGTGTTTCAATAACCATAGGATAGATTCTGCTTCATCGGCAAATTTTAATTTTACTTGAGGCATATTATGTTCATCCATTTCCCAGTCTATTTCATAGTTTCCAGGTAGTAGTGATTTGAATAATTGAGACATGTCTGTTCGTGTGTGTTCATCAAATGGTTCAAACGCATATGTTTGTGTTACTATATTCACTGCTTCAGTAATATTCAAGATGCCCCCATTTTAATTTAAACAACATGGCTTTCTTTTGATTTGTAAATTGCCATACTATACTTTCTGTATTAGGTCTTTCACGCCAACCGTCGCGCACATATGGGCCGAATGTATCCTGACACCACCTAAACTGTCTTAAATAACCAGAATGACTAGTGTATTCAACTTCTACTTCATGCCGCCATCTTCTGCGATCTTGTCTACGCTGATGACTATTCACAAAAACTTTAACCTAAACATAGTAGCTACTCTTTCATCTGAAATATCAACAAAGTATGACGTATAAGTTACTTGTTGTCCCTGTGATCCTGTATCATATATCACATGCTTAAACCATTTCCACTCATCTCCAGTGTATATGCTGTTATCTAGATCACAGTTGACTACCGGCCCTACATTTTGTTCAAACCAAGATATCATTTGGCTTTTAATACTTTGTTTTTCTTTATGACGTAATGGAAAACCCACTTTTTTTGTTATGTCAATTATCATAACCACCTCAATCTAAACATGGTAGCATATTCTTCACGAGCAAAGTACCATGTAGCCAACCCATTGTTATAATAATATGTCCAGGGATATTCTTCTGATACTTGATCTCGAAACTCGGCTTTTGTTCCAAGCATCTCAACACACCAATGTTCTATCTCCCCATCGGGCCAATACCTTACACCTTGTGGATCAAACGCCCAGGCCTCAACTTCTGCTGCTATCATGAGTTCTGCAACAACCAAAATGTTTGTTCTTCATCAGACGTAAATTTCAATTGAAGTGGTACGTAATATGTTCCGTCATCTGACATTACCTTTATTCTAGTGACCCCAATATCGTAACACATGGTAGGTGAATCAATTCTGCGATTCCAATAGTCTTCGAATGGGCTGGTACAATCTTCGCTACTGATATCGGCACAATAGATGTCAAACATTTCACGTACCGAACGATACTGATTTAAATCACCAATCCACATTGTTGTCATTTTGATAATAACTCCAGTAATTTTTTAGGTGTAATAATATCTGATACTTCTTTATCGCCGATTGGTACTAACTGACTTTCTTCTATAATCCAATCTGACATTACTGTGCCTTTTTTTATAGACAATGTAATAAACTGTCTAAGACTTCCTATAGCAGGAAACTTTCTTCCTGTCTTAGACCAACCGCCATACCCAGGTGTACCAGTTCTATACAGTCCAGATGTTTTGCTACGAATTCTATAAAAAATTTCCATTTTTCTCAGTGTTAATCGGGTAACCATTCTAACTGCCATGGTCTCTTATGTAAATAGCCTCTACTTACATAATCTAAGTATTGTCTTTTATTAGTAATCTTTTCCATTATACGTTGTTGAAAACAATCATAGGATATATTACTTACATCTAAGTTTACTATAGACTCATATAATAAATCACTTAGTATTACTTGATTTGGAATAGCCAGGTGATTTGTGCGAGCATCATACCTAACAAATTCCATTAGTGTTACGTCAAACAATTGATCAATCAATTCTGCTTCACTAACTTTAAATAATTCTATATCAGGCATTAGAAAGTTTGGTGTAGCCACAGCTCTAGGTATATTAATAGTTGACTTGTACGCAGGAAGAACTATGAATGGATTGTCAGGCATACCCTGTGCTAGTGTTCTAACAAGCTGTACATAAGCTTCAAAATTTATATCTAGTAACTCACGATCAACATTGTTCATCCACCATTCAATATGATGCTGATTATCCCAGTACCAAGTATGTGATTTATCTATGTTCCTTGAACTATGAATATACAATGCCGCTGTCTTGGGTGCAACTGAATTTTGATGCGTAAAGTGTAACCTTCCCATATGCATAGGAACATATACAACCACATCACCTGGCATAATTTTACCTGACCGAACATCAGATAGCAATTGTTTAATAGCATATTCTGTGCTGCTGCCGTCAAGTGCTTTGTTATCTAACTTCATGTCTAACTTAGCTGCCAGCATTTTAGTCCACGAAAATTCTGGACTGGCAGCATAGTTAACACCGTATATTCTTAATGTGTTCATGACCACCTTAATGCGAACATAGTTGCTGCTGCACGGTCTCTAAAGTAAAATATACCATTATAACGATATGTTTTGTTATGGTGTCTATCATCCCAAAAGTGCTCCATATGTCCATGCCATGGTCGTTCTTTACTACCTTTGATAACACTAGGTCCAAAGTGGGCAATACACCATTTACGAATGGGTAAATATTCACTATGTTTCTCAAATGGTTTTGTAATAACTTTCTGATAAAGTAGTTCTCTTGCCATGATATCTTGATTAGTTAATAGTAGTTAATTATAGCACTAAATATTCTATAATGTCAATTAAAAGGTATAATTATGCTACTGAAAGGTAATATTTGTCCTGAGTATGGTGTAATAGATACAACTTCGTTAGTTAGTTTAATTGCTGACATAGAGCACAGCGATATATGGAATCAGGGTGATCGTTCTAAGGTATATAAATTACATGTACACACACGTTCATTAAGTTTCATATGGACTCCTAATTTATATAGCGAAGAAGTATTTTATGTATTCAACAATACTAAGTTATTAAACAGTCCTATTGGAATAGCTGTTCAAAAGTTATGCACTCAAGTAACTGAACTATGTAAGGGCACTATCATAAAAGCTGCGTTAGTAAGAATGTCACCAGGCGGCAGTATACCATTACACAGAGATGGGCCGCATGAATCGTGGACACAGGCACATAGATTACATTTACCCATTATTACGGAACCAGAGGTATTGTTTAAGTACGCTGACTGCTCGTATCACTTAAAAACTAATGTGTTAACGGAAGTTAACAATCAAGTGTTACATAGTGTTGTTCATTATGGAACTAAAGACAGATATCATCTTTTGCTTGATGTTCTGCCCTTAGACTATGATGGGTTTGATATAATTCCTCATGATGACGAAGAATTATTCAATGCTCAACGACAACAAGAGGTAAAGGAATTACAACCTTATTCTCCTGACAACATGATAATACCGCCAAGAAGTCAAATTAACTAGACTGAAAGTTCCACAAATTACAATCTAAGCTACGAAACTTTTTAATAAAAGATTCTTCATCAATGCTATAGCTGGAAATTTCTTCATCATTAATCTTTAATACTGGGCTGTGTCTAGCATAAACTACAATACTGTTATTGCTATTAGACAACCAATCAATAATACGTACTCTATTATTTTCCCCTGCTTTGGATAAGCTACCTTTCCATCCGCCCATATGTTGACCTGCTCTCATACGTAAAGTGCGACCTGCTTTGCCTACATAAGCAATATCAACAAATTCATCATTGGTATATTTGACCCAAAGATAAACTAATCCTGTCTTTTTAGCATGTTGCCCTTGTTTGATCCAATCATCATTGAATTGAAATTTAGGTAGCAGGGTATTCTCAGGTAAAATAATTTCTCCTGCTGGTATAAAATTGTACAGATTAATTAAGTTATGCATATTATTTCCTACGCTTTTTCCATGTGTAATCTTCGCCCGTTGGCAACTTGCCATCAACTACTGCATCTACACCCAGCTTGCCCACTTGATTCGGATTCTCTCCTACCATGGCAACATATGACATACCTATTGTACGCATATGATTGGCACGAGTCAGTGCTTCAACCATTTCTAAATAATCTTCACTTCTAGCGGCTCCATCTTCTGAAGTCCAATAAATTTTATACATTTCTTCTCATTTATACAATTTCAGTTGCCGAACAATTTCGGGCCACTCCTTTCTTGGAGCCAAAACAACTGCCACCTCTTCACCATTAAGAGCAGTTTCTGATACCACAACAACTTTCTCCAATTGTTTAAGTTGTTCAAATTCTTGATCAGTAACCTTACAAGTTACCTTTTTAAAACTATACAGCATCCAGTCTTGAAAGTCAACATCATCCATATGCCATTTAAGGTAAGCTATTAAGCTGGCATGGCTTGCGCTGTTGATGGCAAAGCCAACTGGAATACTATCACGAATAGCAATATACATTTTCATATTGACTTACTCTTTAGCTTAACCCACATAAATTCTGTCATGTTTACTTTTGCTGTGTTTAGATTTTCTAGTCTATGCTTAGTATATCTAATGCCGTCGTCATTCTGTACCCATACGCGGTCTGCTATGTAATAAATCCATCGTCGTTGAGTATTGATTTCTTCTGTTTTCCAAGTAACATATCTAGGTAGACCTGACTCCGTTGCTATCACATCACTTAATTCAAAATATAACTGCGACATATTATTCCTTATTTGCGTATTTGTGTTTAGTCATGCCCACTCCACTTTAAGGCAAAAAATACAGCATCTTCTTCTCGCTTAAAATAAAAACAATTAGCTGAATACCCATAAGTTTCACCTTCAAAATGTTCACCACACCAGCTCCATCGTATGTACCATGTATTATTAGTATCATCCATGGGTGATTTTACTCCATAGGGATATTTCTCTATCATTTCTTGCTCCATTCGCATCTCGGCCATAACCTTGTCGTGGTCCATTTGCCACCATTCGTGTTGATCTTGGTATTCTTGTTCTGTCATTTCCATTTCAATATAAACATTGTAGCATCTTTTTCATGATTAAAGTAAACTTTTCCAGTAACCATAACCCATCCATTCTCACGACCTGATTTTCCCCAAGTATCTATACACCAGGTAAAACAATCACCCCAACGGATATCACCTGTCGCAGGCGGCATATCTACAGAATACCATTCATCCAGCGTTTTCATGTCCACCTCAATAAAAACATAGTTTCATCCGCCGGTGTATGGAATCTTATGTCTAAATGATAATTTTTATCTGTTGGATCTTTAGCCCACACAAGATCATAATTACCCGGCCAATGTTGCTGCATCTGATCCATACAATCACTTTTGATATCTTCTCCGGGATTGACGCTGGTCTTCAGAAGATATTTTTCAATAGCTCTGCTTTCCCATCCTCTTAAATTGTTTTCCCAGTGTTTCATTGCTATGACCACCTCAAACTAAAAAGTATAGCATCTGCTTCGTACTTGAAATGCCAACGAAATACACGATCTGTCTCATCATAATGACCTTGCCACTTCTTACCAATAGTACCAAAATGTTCAGTACACCAGTCAACTATAGGCATAACATCAGAATCACTTGGTAAACGATCAATATCAATATCAACAATCATATCCACCTCAAAGCAAAAAGTACAGCATCCTGCTCATGATCAAATGAAAATTTATATACGGCATGGTCGCGTCCTCTGCCATCATATATACATTGCCATACACCATGTTGCCCAAAGGTTAGCCTTTCTACAATACTAAATCTTATTCCAAACTGTTCTTGACACCATTTACACATACTTTCAATATCAACATTGGATTTGGATTGTATTAAAACTTCATGTGTCAATCTGGGTTTTAGGTCAATTGTAATCATTATATTTTTAAGATATCAAAAAATTCAGCGTATTGTGTCTCTGGTTCATCAATAAAGCCAGTGTATACCCATACTCTGCGTACATACACTCGCTTTAACCATACCCAGCGTTTGCCAATAGTACGATGCGGTAACAGAGCAAATGTCTTAACCCAATCGTGTTCAATTGCCACGACCTCTCCTATACTAGGTATATTCGCCACTCTAAGTAAGCTAGGAACTATCATGCCCATCTTAACGCAAACATAACAGCATCAGCCCGATTTTTAAATGAAAAGATCACAGGATTCCATCCATCATATCGCCACTGATTGGACTTTAAGTTTTCTCGGCACCATCGCACTCTTGGATCCATTTTCTCAGGATCATCTGTAATATATTTGCGCCATGTGGGCAATGCCAACTCAAGACGCATAGCCGGTAATCGCATTACGCATGGCCAACGATCTCGTTCTCGTAAACTCATGCCCACCTCATGGCAAACCACATGAGTTTCGCTTCATCAAGAATATAAAATCCTTCCATGGATTTGTAATCGTCCGACAGTCTTACTTCTATTCCCGCCTCTGTCGCCAAATAATGTAGGTGCGCATCTTTCATCGGCAACGGGTACAAGAGTCCATTTCTCTACACTTGTCATTGTTTAACCCTTAGTAATAACATCATTAGCATTGATTCATCCCTAAGATAAATGTAGTATGGCGTAACCCCTGCTTTACTTCTAGAAGATCCATATGCGGCTCTCCAAGAGTTGCCAGTAGTAAATCTAGAACCACCATACATTTCCTGCATAGCCCGTTCATACGGCCCTACTCCGCGACTATATCCTTCATCCCACCTAAGTGCGTGAGTATACCCCTCGCGGTACATGCTAAATCTTCCGTTTAACTTAATTACTTTCATGATTAATTTTAAGTAATAACATGGTTAACATTGATTCCGACTTAACGTAAATGAAATAGGGTTTAACCCTACTTCCTTTAACTACATTCCCAAATCCCATATGCCATGAATTACCCTTGGCATACCACTCGTCACCGTACATTATACGCATAGCAGCCTCATATGGATTTACCTCTCTCGGTTCATAATTCCGCCATCTCATAGCATGAGTATAGCCTTCTTTGTACATATTAAATCTTTTATCTAGCTTGATTATTTTCATTTTGTTCATAGTATTACGGATTACATAAAGTTTAGGGGATGGTTGTCTTTGTAGTATCTTGAATATGACTTCACTATCTTTCACTATTTGTTTTATTAAATGTGCTTGGCGATCTTCCATCATGACCACCTCAATAGGTAAAATGTTAAATCCTGTTCGTCACCAAAGCATATTAGATCGTTCAATCGCCACCAACGAGCACCTTTTAACCAAGCATTGCCCCACTCCATGGCTGTGGCTGGACCAAATTGTTCTTCGCACCATTCAAGGCGATCCCTCCACCCACGATCTTTGGGTAATTTTACTGTATACATCATGTCCATCTTAAAGTAATCATTATAGCATCTTCATCCGAATTTGTCGCTACGAATACACGATCTTCTCCGCCTATTCCGGTTAGATGCCACCGATTATCCCATTGACTACGCACGACTCTTTCTAACCGCCAGACACAATTTTCACCTAGCGGACGTTGTGGCCAGAAGTATTGTTTAGCATCAGGATGTGGTACCCAGTCTAATCCGGCATCCCACAAAAATCTGTTAGGATCTACTTCAATAACATGCTTAAAGTTCTCAAACATATTAGTAATGTTATATGCCCTCCAGTTGACATTGGTATTGTACCATGCCTCCCAATCACGCTCTGTTCGGCTCTTGCCAGTACGCCATGTTATCCAACGATCTTTAATATCATCAAGCAATTTCATCACGACCACCTCAACACAAACATAAGATACTCAGCTTTTGTATTAAAGTATATATACCTACACCCAAACCCTTTATTTGTCATATTCACTGAGAATTTACTGTTAAATGGTAGTAAAGCTAGATTTATTTCGTCAACAGTATCTATTGGGCCTAAATGTGCTTGTAAAAAATTATACCACCAACAGGGTATTTCTTCATTTGGTTTGAATAATTTTATTCTCATTACGCCCATCTCAATAGGAAAAATGCGTAATCTTCCTCGTCTCTAAACTTAAACGAAGATCCTAAACAACACCACCTAGTCCATGCGTCAGGCGCACCTGGATAAGCACCCCATTTTGGAGCATCACCAAAGTGTTCTGTACACCATAAGATCATTTTTCTTAGTTTTTCTGATGATACAATATGATTCGTCATATCAAATTTATACCAATCACGGACTAAGATATAGTTGTCAGTTTTCATCCACCGTACCTTAATGACATGATTATGGCATCTTGTTCCAGTTCAAATTCAGCCACTAACATTTTAGTATATACAAAAGTCTTAGAATCAAGTGTACTAAGATCTGATATATGGAACTTTCCTCTGCTAGGATACAATTGAAAAATACGTTTAAGATCGTTCTCTTTATGTTTTGAATTTAAACTGACTTTATGCCAACATTTTTTTCTAATATCACTATTTTTATTCCAATATTTCATTACTTCCACCTTAATATAATTAATTTGCCTATTTGCTTAAAATTCTAAAGATTTTGTGGTAACTATTATTGCATTGTGCTAATGCCCATTTTAATTGATCTCTTGGCATTTCGTCAACTATTAAATTAATATCCTTGGTAATATCTTTATGACTGTACATTCTTTTAAATACAAGATGATTGCCTTCATCCAAAAATCCCAAGATTCTCTTAATTTCTGCTCGTAGTTGTTTATGATTCATGCCCATCTCAATGAAAACATCACAGCATCTCGCTTAAAACGAAAGCGCCATGTGTCGTTAATACGACCCCATGATATACCATAGTCACCTATGTTTTCCCTACACCATGGCCCTATTATTGTCCAATGATCATAGATAGGTTGAGCTTTAATTTTATAACGAAAATTACTTACAGGCATTTTACACCGTATTTTGATGTTTTAACAATGCCATAGTATGGCTCGAAGTAAAAATATCCGTGACAGGATAAGGTTCAGTAATATCATGCTGTTCAATCGTCCAGTTTTGAACATCAATATCGCCAGGATATTTTAACATCCTAGTCATAAATGATCGTATCTCTGAAATAGCCCTAAACTTTCTAGCATTATTGATGCTATGCCATGTTTCCCAGTCCTTGGGTGTACCGCCAAGATATCCTCCTCCTGTATGTGTTTTAATAATGTAATATGTGATTGTTGACATAAATGCGTTGTCCTATAGTAATAGTTAATTGTAATAGGCAACGAATTAATTGTCAACTAAATTTTAATAGGAAGAATGTTTTATCCTCTTCACGCCGAAATTTCAACCTTTCCAATGATTTAAATCCCCGATCTTTATGGTATATAGCACGATATTCATAAAGAAGTACTCGCCTAGCATAAGAATTAAATTCTAATTCTCCGAAAAGATCAGAATGCTGCCTAAGGAAATTCTTTACAGCAGGGCAAATATTGCCTCTTTTGTTATAAATGTATAGCGCATACATATTAACTAAACCTCAATAAAAAGAATGCGGCATCAGCATCAGAGTTAAATTCAACGATATATTGCCATTTAAGTGTGTCAATAATATCCCGTTTAAGTAATTTAATATTAAATGTCTCTTCAATACAAGTATAAAAAAATGCTTTATTACTCATTTGTTCAACTGTCATGCATGATGCGGCGGCATTATATATTACAAATCCCGATACAGTACAAGTATAAGACATTAAGCAAACCTTAATAAAAACATTATAGCATCAGTCTCAGATTTAAAATCAATGACAAATCCCGGAGTGCTCATCGCATAGTCTATACCAAATATATTATATGCTAATTGAAGCCGCTTAAAAGCTATGGGTAATTCTTCACCAGGCTTTAATAATGCCTTAGCAGCTATGCCATATGAACGATTAGTTACATTAACTTTCATTGCGAAAACTTCAATAAAAAGAATGTAGCATCAGCATCAGAGAAAAATTCAAGAGTAAACCCATGAACGTGGTCATGTACACTGGTTATATTATAGGCAGCAAGGAATTCTGACTTACTAGGAGTACCATGCTCAGGGTCATTCAGTGATTCAATGCCTCGCATAAATGTCGCATTGGATACATTAACTTTCATTACGAAAACCTCAATAAAAACATTGTAACAGCTGATTCTGATTTAAATCTGATTAAACTGTCATAAAATGCTCCATCATAGTTGAGTCTAAGCTCGTAATCAATGTAATCATGAACTGAAAGTACACCATCATTACTATTAACTAAATTAAATTTTCGTGTGCTAATAGTGTGATCAACGAATTTTGCCCAGGCAGCACCCATTCCAAACGGTATGTAGCCATTTTTACCAACTTGCACAACAACAGGATACAGGGTTTCATACAATTGATGGGATAACTTATTATTAATCATTTCAAGAAAACCTCAATACAAACATTAATAAATCAGCCTCAGACTTAAATCTAAGTCCACAGAAAGTCCTAACAGCATTATATTCGGTATCCAGTATATGGTCAAGCTCTGCCACTGGAGTGTGTGGTTTGTATTCTAAATTATCAAGAAAATTACTCCAACACCGTTGAATCTGCTGCACCTGTTGCTGAGGAATAGAATATGGATAATCCACAAATAACTTTAAGGAGATATCTTTCATATTAAGAGTATTTTAATAAAAACATTATTCTATCACGCTCAGACTCAAACATTAAATTCAGGTTTTCACGTTTATAGTCAAAATCCTTGGCATGTACATCGGGATATGTGGCATTATATTTCTTTTTTAATGCCCTCCGAACATATGATCCATTAGAATACATTCCGTTACCCGTACGATCACGGTGTCGTTTAATAAAGTTGAGAACATAGGACTTCATCAAGTGGTTTTCTTCATAAATGGGTAATTTATACTCCATAATTAAGCAAATTTTAATAAAAATAATGTTCGTTCAGCCTCAGTGTTAAATAATATTTGTGAATTATCCAAATCAAAAACTGCATTAAATAATTGTAATTCAGCTCCTAAATATTTACGGTTATTACCACGTTTTTCATCAGTAACATAATTCATGAAATTGTGCCAGACAGTGGAACCTTTGTTAACTGAATCTTCTATGGATAATGGATAACAATATGTCATAATTAACTAAACCTCAATAAAAATAAAGTTCTATCAGCAGAAGTTTTAAAGGATATAGTATTGTATCCTTCATCATTACAAGCGTTCCATAAGAATAATTCCCTGTAAAAAGTATCGGAATTATTCTCGTCACTATTATACTTGGTCCTAACATAAGCTACAAAATTATACCATATAGAAGAACTATGACTGCCTGTAGCAGAATTAAATCGCTTTTCAATAACAGTTAGCGGATAAGCATATTTCATACTACGAAAACTTAATCAAAAAGAAAGTTAAATCCGCTTTCTCTGGACCGAGCTTTTTAATAACATAATAAGTGTCACTCATGCGACGATTGATCCTTTAAACGATCTAACGTTGAATTCATCTCGGAAATATAACTATTGTACTGTATACGAATAATACAGTATACAAAATGTAATACATTACAGTAAAGCAAAATATCCCATGGCAAAGCACCCGTATAATTACCATCTGCGTCTTTTACCATGAAAATACATGCAAATATAATAATCACACCGGTTGACATTAAGTGTAGGAATACGTTTCCATGAGCATCTTTCATAGACTCATTATGAAATTTTAATGGTAAATGAAATAAATTACCAAACCATTTATTGGCTAACCATGATAGGAATGAAAGAATACGTTTAACAGACATAGGAATATTCCGTATAAGAAATTAAGTTATAAGAGTATTGTAATAGAGATAGAGTTAATTGTCAATAACAACACTTTTAGACACAATAAGACACTTTATGACATTAATTCAGGAATAATTAACTGTTATAGCACATAGAGAAAAAACGAGTGAAAACAGCCTCCTGTGCGTGTCGTACCACGTTTTATTGTGCTATACCACGTTCCACCGTGCTCCACAACGCTACCGCAGTAACAACCGATAGGTTATCGCTTTCCTGCCAACCTGCCTGGCTGGTTATAGGCTATGGTGGAGTATGGTGGAGTATGGTGGACTAAGGTGAAGTTTCTACTCCATGGTATAGACTTATTGTAATCCACGGTGATTTAACTGTCAATGTTGTGTTTTTACAACTGTTGTGGGCTTACAACAGTGTTGTTTTTACGCACCTAACTTTCTACTCCACAGGAATGACTTTTTTATGGTGGCATTGTCCTAACGCTTCCGGATGTGATTCTATTAGGATGATTAAAAAGTTCAACTTTCTACTCCACAGGAATGACTTTTATTATAGAGAAAGCCTGTAAAACAGCATTTAAACTGTGGCACAGGCTGTTGTATTACTGCAACAAATGTGTTATTCGTATATGTATGTAACAACGATGTTATTGGCTACTGCATAGGCATTGCGTGTATCAGCTAATGGAGTGGCTAATCTAAGTGCTTGCCATGCTCTATAGTTTTCGACAGTATCAAATACGGCTACCATATGGCTGACATCTTCACTAGGATTAACTATAGTAACGCTGATATACCCAGGTTGCGTAGCATTCCAAGCTAGCTCTGCGTTTAGTTGTGCGCGATTTTCTGGGCTGACATTTGGCCACCATGCTACTCCAGCTGGTTTAGTTGCTACTGTTGTGATTGTAACTGACATAATAAAACTCCTGATATATCTTTATTTAGTTATTTTCAGTTATAGGATGAGGTTATAGAATTTCGGATTGAGGTTGAAATATTGATATTTCGATATTAGGTTGAAATCCTAGAATTTCGATTTGAGGTTGAAATATTGATATTTCGGTTTGAGGTTGAAATCCTAGAATTTCGATATTAGGTTGAAAATCTAGGATTTCGGTTTGAGGTTGAGATTTTTAATTTTCGGATGTGGATTTCGCGGCTAGGATTTCGGCCTCAATGTGGGTCCACTCTTTTAACCATTGGACTGCGGATAAACCACGCTTACGTGCGGATTTGATATGTTCATCTTCCTTGATCTCTAATGATGTCTTGATGGTACGTAGGTTATATCTACGGATGGACACATTAATGATGTTATAGCGGTTGATGTATGCTTCCATGTGTGGGTATAGTGTACCAAAGAAGCGGAGTTGTTCGTTTAGGCGTGTGGCCATGTAACGCATAACAGCTATAGGGTAGATGACATCAGGTAGGTCTGCATAGTTATCTGTATCATATTCGGTAGGATCTTTACTTAACACATAGTGGGTAAGTCTAATGTTCTCTGTGGTTGATTCTGGTGGCGGGAAGTTATCTAGGAGGTATCCGATGACTTCATTGGCCCGGTTGAATTGGTCTTGTTCATCTTGGCCAGGAACTAGGGCCAGGTTGACCATTGCTTGGGTTTGTAATCGTTGTGTATTCAGGGTAATCATATATGTCCTTGTTGGATTGTAATTCATTATACTATGGCCGCCTTTAATGGTCAAGTGTCCGGAGTCCTGTGTTGTGGAAATACAACCTGGATGATGGGGTAGGAGGAGGGCGGAATGAGGATATGGAGGCATAGATAGTTGGATTATAATCCATAATGAATTAATTGTCAAGTGGTAGGCCTGGGCCGTTTTAAACCCTAGCAGATAGTGATTTAATTGTCAAGTGTTGTTTTCCTGCTACTCCGGAAATGGCAGGTGCCCACCACGTCCATCCCGGGATTTGCCCCTTCGAATACATAACAACATTGTAAAGCATCCTGATTTAATCGTCAAGTGGTGTAGGGGTTGACAATTAATTCACTGTATGAGATAATTCTTTTGTCGAAACAAACCACTCGGAGAACCACATGATGTTAACCACACCAGCCCAGATTCAGTTGTTCCAGTTAACTCAGTTAAAGGCAATGATTCAGTTAGAAGCCCTTGGAATGACTCGTAAGGGACGTTCCGCAACGGTAGTAGCTAAAGAGCTGCTTGGTCTTAAAAAGAGCACCAAACGCGAGGTGGTGCTGGCACAATTAGTTGCCAAGATACAAGAAGGTATGTTAGCATTGTCCACCAAGTAAAAAATCGGTGGTTGACAATTAAATCAGCCACTTGTATAATTCAGTTGTTGCAGGAAATACGGCGGTAAACAAGTGGTTGGTTGACAATTAAATCAGCCACTTGTATAATTCAGTTGCTGTAGTAAATTTTTCATATTTTTAATTCAAACAAAAGGAATTTTATGATCTTGAACGACCAAGTTTTTTCAGTACCAGCCACCCAGGTGTCTTTACTTAAGAATATCCCTATGCCCCTATTGGAGCAAACCCGGGCTCGTCTTAAAAAGCAGGGTGTACGTTATACCATTCGTTATCGTGGTCCACGTGCCACAGCGCCGAATGACACCCGTAGTGCGGCAGCAAAGCGGTCTGATTGTCTCAAGGAAAACGCTAATCGTTTTACCGTGTACTGGCAGACAGTTTAGTAGTTGACAATTAAATTCGGTGGGAGTATAATACTCCTACTGAATCTAACAAAGGAAAGTTATGACACCTGTTAAACAGTTGGAAGATTACGCCATGCGGAATTACGAAGCTGGTGGTCATTGGGTAGTAGAGTGCTTCGAGGAAGCGGATTACCAGCGTTATTTGATGGTTGCTGGTGGTGCGGTGAATCGCGCTAAGCGGTTACTCAAGGAGTATTGGGTATTTACCGAAGAGCAGTGCCGTGAGGTACAGGATTATTAACTCTTGACAATTAATTAACAGTAGGTTATAATATGATAAGCAATTATCATATTGAAGTATACTTGGCGTAAGTCGCTCCGTCCGCTGGCAAGTGTATTTCAATATGGTACTTGACAATTAAACCCTTTAATGTTACTATATTATCTAAATAATTGAAAGGAGTTAACCATGACTACAGAAATTATACGGAAATATATTGACATACTAGCCGAATCTGGGCTAAGCCGTGTTTACGACCATACCCGTAAGCATGATTATGGTACTATTACCGCATTTAGGTACGCACCTGATTGTGGTACCGGTGAGCCATATACGCTGGCGCAAAATCAGGCTAGGAACAAGAGTCTATTGTCCAAGCTCCGTGCCAAGGGTTATAGCGTTACCAGTATAGCCGGTAGCTATATTGAGAATTATGGTACTGACCAGGCCAGAGAGGTAGCAGAGAATAGTTATCTGGTGGTTGATATTCAGGACCGTGGTACACTTGAGGCTGACCTATTAGCCCTAGGTGAGGAATTTGAGCAGGACAGTATTATTTTTGGTAGTGCTGGTGGTGACGGTGCGCTTATTGGCACTAATAACTGCCCAGATGGCTATCCTGGCTATCATAATAAGGCAGTCCAGGGTGGTGCTATATTTGGCAAGAGTGGTCAGTTTATGAGTAGAGTTAACGGCCGACCATTTGTATTTGCAGAAGGTACTGAAGTAGTGTATCATGGTGTAGCTAAGTATCCCACGGAATTACGTGGGTTGGTTGAAACTGCCAAGCGGCACTGGAGCGAATTGTTGTAGTTGACAATTAAATCAGGCTGTGAGATAATTCTTTTACTGAAACGAAACACGGAGAAAGAAATGCCTAAATTACTATCTACCGCCAACCCCAAGATTCAAAAGGGTGCCGCACGAGGTTATCTTAGTTTCATCCTCCACCTAGCGCCAGCTGATGAATCTGGCTATGAGGTATGTCCAAAACGTAGTGCCGGTTGCACCAAAGGCTGCCTAAACAAGGCGGGCCACGGTGGTATGTTCAAGACTGGTGAGACTACCAACCACGTCCAGAAAGCCCGTATCCGTCGTACCAAGTACTTTTTTGAGAACCGTGATGCATTTATGCTTGACCTGGCTCTTGACATTACCCGTGCCTATACCAAGGCCAGAAAGCATAACCTTACACCGGTTATCCGCCTGAACGGCACGTCCGACTTGTCATGGGAAAAGTATCTGGTACCTGGCTTTGATCGCAACCTGTTTGAGGTGTTTAATTACATCCAATTCTACGATTACACTAAGGTGCTCGGCCGCAAGGTCAAGCATATTCCTAATTATCACTTGACATTTTCGCGGTCAGAGGATAATGAGGCTGATTGTCTCGAGGCGCGCCGCCAGGGCATGAATGTGGCCACTGTGTATGATACCATTCCTGATGGTGTTTTCTCTGCGGAGAATGACGACCTACGCTTCCTAGACCCACAGGTAGGCACTATTGGTTTGACTGCTAAAGGTCCTGCCAAGAAAGACTACAGTGGTTTCGTTATTCGTATCAAGCAGGTTGCTTGACAATTAAATCAGGCAGGGCTACAATAGCCCTACTGAAACAAACAACACGGGAGCGAACCTATGCATTATTATGATACCCTTGCCAAGTATGAGCGTGATGGTTTTAATGTCATTGTAGACAAGACCTGGGAAGACATTGACCCGCGTGATCAGTTTGATACCGAAGATGCCGCCGAGATTTGCAAAAAAATCAATGATGGCACCTACGATTGGTTCATGTTGCGAGTGCGGGTCTTAGTAGAAGGGCTTGAGCTGGGATCCCACCACGTGGGAGGATGTTGCTATGAAGGTGCCCATGAAGTGCTCACGGATGGCCTTGCCGAAGACTGTATTCAAGAGGCACTTGCAGAGGCTAAAAAAGAGGTCTATCGCTTGAGGCAGAAGTTTGCCGAGATGTGCGAAGTTGACAATTAAATCAGGTTAGGCTATAATTCTTTTACTGAAACGAAACACGGAGAACCACATGGCAGCAACCCCTCAAGTTCCGGCTATACCAGGTATGACCCCGTTGGGCATCAAGCCCAGTTATGACAAGACCCACAACGGACCGTGGGACCGTGGCTCGGCCGACTCATACTATCATCGTCCTAGTATCCCGCACTACTATGACTGGTCTACAGGTGATCGCGTCCGAGTAGAGCGGGCCGATATGACGGCTGAGCAGGTGACTGCATATCAGGCTGGCTACCAGTGGAACGAGGACTTCGGTGATAAGAAATCTTGGGAGTAGTTGACAATTAAATCAGGCAGGGCTACAATAGCCCTACTGAAACAAACCACACGGAGAACCACATGACTACATTGTTAGAGCGTTTCCAACGTCTGGCACAATATGAAACTGCCACGATTGATAAGTTTAAGCAGGAGTTAGATAAAGACCCGGCGTATGCCCTGTCATGGGGATGCGAAGTGTTTGCCGCTGCTGCCAAGTTGCGTATACTTAAGCAACTGATCAATGCGCTAGAGGATGAACAGACTACTACCGAAAATATTCGAGATCATTTAATGGGTCATATTATGCACAAAAGCCGGTACCCTGCACAGAGTACCAGTCCGACCAGTAATCTGATTGAGCAATATGAACTGGCGGCCTGTGCCAGGATTGTAGGTGATTTACCTCGCTACACTCTTGACAATTAAATCAAGTAGGGCTACAATAGCCCTACTGAAACAAACCACACGGAGTTAATAATGGCTAAAGAATTTCAATGTACTACTTGTCATGGCAATAATGTATTGCAGGACGCATGGGTTAGCCTCAACGATCCCGAGGATGTTCAAACCTTTGACCAGACTTACTGCGAGGACTGTGGTGGTGAATGTAATGTTGAAGAGGTAGAAGTGTCGGAAGATGATGATGACGAGGTTGACAATTAAATCATAGTCGTTTACAATGTAGTTCTTGAAACAAAACTTACGGAGAAATTATGAAACTGCAAGAAATCAAGCATGCCATTAAGTTTGGTGCATTTACCAATGACGAGTTGAACACCTTGTCCGAGGCAATTAAGTTTGCTAGAACAGAATTGGTTCACGAAGTAAAGCGTGGGCTTAGCATTGGTGACAATGTTAGCTTTACCTCCTCACGTACCGGCAAGGATATCACCGGGGTTGTAGAGAAGATCGCGGTCAAGTATGTTACCGTGCGTACCATTGAAGGTGGCTGGCGCGTACCTGCCAATATGTTAACGGCAGTTTAGTACAGTGGACTAGGTTGACAATTAAATCAACCTAGTCTATAATTACCTTACTGAAACAAACAACACGGAGAAGTAAATGGCAACTCGTTCAACTATTGCAATTGAAAATGCTGACGGTCTAGTGTTTCAAGTTTATTGTCATTGGGATGGCTATCTGTCGGGTGTAGGTAAGACCCTGCTTGATCATTATACCACCCCTGAGCAAGTCCATGAATTGATCTCACATGGTGATATTAGTTCACTAGGCACTACGATTGGCACTAAGCATGATTTTAATGCTATGGGCCATGATGGCACTACGTTCTATGGTCGTGACCGTGGAGAATCAGGTTGTACAGCACGACTGTTTACCGACTTTTACGATTACACAGCTAACCATGAATGTCAAGAGTATGAATACATTATGACCAAGGATGGCGTGTGGTTGGTTAGCAGTGATGGTTATGCTTACACTAGTCTGAAAGATCAGATTGCAATGGAATTGTCCTACGACTAAGTGAAGGCAAACGAGGTTGACAATTAAATCAACCTCGTTTACAATGTAGTTACTGAAACGAAACACGGAGCAAGCCATGAAATACAGCAAAGTCGTTAACATTGGTAATATGTCAGAAGCCGAGATGCGTAAACTTCAGCCGGGTCAATGGGTCTACACCGACCAAGATCGTCCCTTATGGCGCGGTCGATTCTGGGGTGTTAAGCCAAGTGGCACCGTTGTTGTTGCGTGGCAAGGCAACGCAGTTAAGCAGTCCAAGTACTGGGAATACCAGTCCATGTTAAACAACTACGCAAAGGCTTAATATGTCTAATCAAGAGATCCGGGACTTCTACGACTCAAGTAATATTACGCTTAGGGAATTATCACGAATCACCGGCAAGAGTCAGGATGATTTGTTTCATATCCTTTGTTGCGAAGGTGATACCTTCTAGTATAACATAGAGGCAGGAGAGGATCCTGCCGGCGGTACTGCCTTCCACGGGGAAAATCATGTGAATCATCTGTTGACAATTAAATCAATCTTGTTTACAATGTAGTTATTGAAGCAAACAACACGGAGAACGGCATGAGAAACTTTGAACTGAAGAAACCTATGCGAGTTTTTGTCTACTTCAATCTACACAAGAAACTCTTTAGTGTAAGAGCATTAGAGGGCGACAAGAAAGGTCTGGTAGTGGCCCACGTTAATCGTATTCTGATTGATGAGCCAGAGTTTGTGGTATCAGAGGCAGGCAGACAGCGGGTGCTTCGTGAACAGAAGAAGAATGTACACGCCGGTCTCCGAGGCACCTGGACAGCCTGGGTTGATGGTATTGAAGAGTGGGATCACCTAACTCCTGTTACCTACAATCCATACTTGTACAGTACCTTTGTAGAGAAGTCAACACTAGCACCGGTACACAAAGCAACCTTTGCTGTGCTGGACAATAAACGTATTTTCGCTGAACTTCAGGAGATAGCATAATGGCTAAAGTTTATATCAATGTACAAGTGAAATTGGTGTTGGATACCGAAGATATTAAGGAGGCCATGGACGAGATTGAGTGGTCATTCAACTCAGGGGACTCTTGGGATGTTGTTGACCAAGAGATGGTCGAGTACGAAGTTTATGATGTCAAATAAAGGATCTCTGGTGTATTGACATTTAATTCATTGTCTATTATAATGTAGTTGTAGTGAATAACCTTTAACCTTTAACAAAGAGAGGAACCCAAAATTCCAAATTGGTGCCAGAATTCCTTAACGATTTCCCACAATGACCCAGCTATGATTGCCCGGGCTAGACAGGCAGTTAAAGACGACAGGTTGCTTTCTGAATTTATTCCTGTGCCACAAGAATTGGTTGATACGGTATCTGGTGGCTATGCTGACGCAGAGGAACAGCGCAAGCTAGAGGAGCAGATTGCCAAGAATCTTGAAACCTATGGATGCAAGGACTGGTATGAGTTTTGTATCAATCAATGGGGTACCAAGTGGGATATAAATGGCGGTGAGATTGCAGGTGAAAGTGATACCAGTCTGACCATTTATTTTGAAACAGCCTGGAGCCCTCCTATTGAAGCCTATCGTAAGTTGGATGAGTTGGGCTTTAATATTGAAGCTATGTATTACGAAGATGGTATGGCGTTTTGTGGCGAGTATACCACAGGGCATGGTGAGAACTCAATCAGTATTACTGGTGATAGTGACTGGGTTGAGGCGAATGTGCCTAGTCATATTGACGAGGCATTTGCCATTAGTGAGAACATGGCACAATGGGAAGAAGAGGACGAGGTTGACAATTAAATCAACCAGCTGTACAATGTAGTTCTTGAAGCAAACAACACACGGAGAAACAAATGAAAGTATCTTATCTTACACAGTTTGTAGACCACAAGAATTCCTTTGCCAGTTTGTTTAAGCAACCACAGCTTGACATCAGCAACGCACAGGACCGGCAGCGTATCGCCAATATGATAGACGGTGCTCTCTCGCCCGAGAACTTGACTTGCGACGGTGAACTCAGCCGCACCGAGGTCCAGCGTCGGTACCGAGAGTTAACAGGTGCCGCTAGAGAATTGCTGACACTTGATCCTTCAGTTAAGTTTTACGAGTACGAATAATACCAACGGGGCTTCGGCCCCGTTGACAATTAAATCAGTATCGGCTACAATGTAGTTACTGAAACGAAACACGGAGTTAATATGACTACGCTAACCACACCTAGTTACTTGATGTACACCGAAGCAGGCGACGAGGACGTCCACAAGATTGTCGAAGTTGCATTAGCTCTTAAACTTACCTGGGCAGAAACATATCCCATGCTTGTACGCTTAGCCAAGTTACCAAATCGTGGTGATGCTACAGATACTTCCGTCCGAGAGTGCGTCCATGAAGCTATTGGCGCGTTTGACCGTTGCGAACCTTTTTACCTATAAGGCACCATCATGCTAAAGAATTACGTAGTATTGTATCGCATTGAAAGCGTTATGTCACCACTAGACGCGCCGTTTGGTTTCCAGTGTTACGCTGAAGACTCCGATCATGCCGAGGAACAATGTCTTAATGCCTATGGTGACTGTGATGTCGTCTGGGTACATCAAAGCACCCCAGATGCGGGTATGTCAGAAGCATTGAATGACTATTGGAATAATGGTATCGACGATCATAGTCCATACGGCACCATCAACTCCTAGGATCTCAACCTAGAATCTCGGACCTAAAATCTCAACCTAGAATCTTAAACCTAGGTTGAGATTCTAATATCTCGGACCCGGATTTCGCGCGGCAGGTTCACGCTTGACAATTAAATCATCATGCACTATAATGTTTATACATTAACACACGGGAGCAAGTGATATGCGTACATATAAAGCGTTCTACAAGGGCAAGTCATGTGTAGTGATAGCATCGTCATCATATGATGCCCAAGAGCAAGCCGCTAAGTTCTTCGGTGCTCGCAAATCATACCAGGTAGCTATTGTATTGGCTGATGTTGAAATTGATCCGGCGGGTCTGTAATGGATGACATTACAATCGTTGTAATTGCCGGTGTTACCGCTATGAATGTGGTAGCGTTTATTGTAGGCTATATCTGGGGTGGCCACAATGAGCGAGTAGATTGGAATGATTTGATTAAGGAAGGTAAGTTACCACGGCCTGTGGTAGAACCTTATCGGTACTATAATACCGTCAAGTACAGGAGATAGTTATGTTGGAACGAGGCAAAATTAAAGTGATTACCGAGTTGCTGGCGCAGTGGCAGTCAGGTGAGTTAAGTTCATATGACTTTGCTGAGGCAGTAAAGAAAGTGTTGTCGGTATAACCAAGGAGAATGGCAATGTATCCTGACAAGAAGTTCGGACCACGTAAGGGCCTGGAAGGCCCGTTTACCTTTGTGAATGGCCGTGTCCTGTACTATGACGCCAAAGAAGGCCAGTATTATGATCCGCTAACGGATTTTTTTGTAGACAATGAGGAAATAGCCCTACTTCACGGCCTTCTGATGCGCCGTATACAGACTAACTCAATTTGATTTAATTGTCAAGTGGTGTTGGAGATGGGTAGCCCCGCTGTCCATCCCGGGAAGCCCCTTCGAATACACTACCAGTATAACCCCTCCTGATTTAATTGTCAAGTCAATATAGCGGTTGACAATTAAATTCCAGTATGCAATAATTCGTTTGTTGACGAAAGCTGTATCGCAAAGCGAAAGCTAGCAGTTGACAATTAAATCGTAGTCGGTTACAATGTAGTTCTTGAAGCGAAACGAAGTTCTTAAGCGAGAGCAAATATGTTTACTTACAATGAAAGCACCAAGTCGTTTGACAGTGCAACAGAATCTATCTCGCTGTATGAGATAGAGCCGAGCTTGATGTACTCGCTGGTACGCAAGAGCGCAATTAGTGTTGCTGATTTTGAGCGTTGGCTTCAGCATTGCCAAGACGCATACATAGCGTTTAAAGCGAGTTGACAATTAAATCGTAGTCGTTTACAATGTAGTTCTTGAAGCGAAACGAGTTCCACGGGAGACTGACGATCATGGTGATACAAGACTTAGCCCGACTAGTCCCGGGCAGGACGCTTGACAATTAAATCAGTATCGCTTATAATTCTTTTATCGAAACGCAACGGAGAAAGACTATGACCACATTGTTCAGCTTTGAAGCAGACGTTAGCGAGTTGGACCAGGCTCGCTCGGAGTATAGCGATTTTCACAAAGAAGCATTCGGCTTTCGCCCGCGCTGGGACTACAGCGCAATGACGCTCGCGGACTTTGACCGCGAGTTCGAGTATCTTGCACAAGAGTGCAAGCGCAATGCAGAACTACGCGCCGAGGCCGAGGCCGCCGCCTCAGTACGTCTTGAGCAGCGCATACTAAGCCTGCTTGAGTGTGGGGCTAAGAGCCGTGCAATGGCTCTGCGCTGGCTTGACGAAGCCGAAGGCACCAGAGGTGATGTTGACTTTCTGTGCTATTGTCTTGGTGTAGATTACGGCTACATCAAGCAAGAAGACCTGCTTGATTCATAGGTCTGCCGGCCCATAGGAGAGCCCTGGTGCTCTCCCAGCCATGTGGTTGATACTAACACGTGGGTCTGTGCAAAAGCAACGCATAGGCTGTTTTAATCTCATTTGACAATTAAATCGTCAGGCTGTACAATGTAGTTCTTGAAGCAAACAACACGGAGAAAGACCATGATTTCAGCAGCCAAGCTTGAAGTGTTCACTAAAATGTCATCAGACTCGCTGACAGATATTATGCTTGACCAAGGCTACGACAACAGCGATGAGCCAATTTTGTTCACGCGGTTCAAGGGAATCAAAACACGCAGTGCGACAAAGCTTGACTTTTTGTACATCGTATCGTATCTAGACGGCCACGTTAAAGGCGGGTTAGCTGATGCGACTATCATTGTGACATATGATACAATGACAGAAAAGCTTGATGTTGAGTACGCAGATGGCAGAGAATACAACGAAGGTTAACTAAAAGGGGCTTAGTGCCCCTGCTGTTGACAATTAAATCGTCATCAGTTAATATATCAGTTCTGAAGCGAAACACACGGGGAAAGACATGGACCAAAAAGTAGAGCAGTTGCTAGAAGTGCAAGCGTTACTTCAGCAAGCTATTTACAAGCTGGGCAAAGTGGGCCTCAGGCGTGAGCGTGGCTATCGCACTAAAATGCACGACTTAGTGTTAGCAATAAATGCTGAGATTGAGAGCCTGCCCCAAGTAGAGCTTGACAATTAAATCGTAGTGTGCGACAATGTAGTTCTTGAAGCAAACGACACGGAGATCTAAAATGGACCGAATTCAAAAGCTTGAGCAAGTCAATCGCCTCTTGACTATCGCTCATGAGTTACTTCACGACAATGACGAGAAAGCTCTTGCTGACCAATTGATTGACGTGATGGATGAAGTCAATGAAGTATTGTACGAATTAGAGCGTGACCCGCTTGACGATTAAATCATAGTCGAGTACAATGTAGTTGTGGCCCAGTCGTGAGAACGCTTCACGATGCCGCGGATGACCGGGCCTCCGCTAACTCTCTGACAGCATCGCTTGACAATTAAATCAAGCGATGCTATAATTCTTTTACTGAAACGAAACGGGAGAAATTCATGAAGACAGCAACGGTGCGAGGCGGTACAGTCAAGATTGGTGACTACGTTAGTTTTAAGAGCGACTATGAGCAATGCGGGAAAGTCGTTGACATTAAAGACGCATGGGGTGGCACAATGCTAGTGCTTGAGAATGAGAACGGCTTCGGGGGCGATTATCTACAGTATGCTACTCGCACTCAAGAGATGGCTAGCGACTGCTGGGTAGAGTAACTAAAGGGGGCTTAGTGCCCTCTTGCTTGACAATTAAATCGTCGTATGAGATAATTCTTTTGTCGAAACGAAACGGAGAAAGACCATGACTAACGAACAATTCGCTAAAGCATACGAAGCCTACTTAGAGCAAGGTGGTCGTGTGATTGTACTTAAAGCTGCTAAGCCCCGTAAAGAAGAGCGGTGGTTGTCTAAGCGTTATACTATCGCTAGCATGGGCAATCTAAAGTCCCGTCTCACAGGTATCTCTAGTGTTGACAGAGTTAAAGACGGTACTGCTTGACAATTAAATCAAGTGGGGCTATAATAGCCCTACTGAAACGCAACGGAGAAAGTAATGCAGACTAAATCGAAAAACCCTATCCCACGCAACGGGCTGTTTGCTGAAAAGACTCTTGGCGAGTTACAAGAGTACATTGAGCAGATGTCGGCTAAAGAGAAGGCTTTTGCTTACATGATTATGACAATGACAATGAATTCTTGTCATCGTCTTGTAAACGAAGCAGAAACCGTGTAATCAGGCGGGGGTTCGCCCCCGCTTGACAATTAAATCGCTGTCGTTTACAATGTAGTTCTTGAAGCAAACAACACGGAGAAATACCATGGGTTATGTAGACAACGCTGAGTTCAGCAACACCGACGATATGATTGATAGCGTGAACAATATCGTTCACAATCATGTGCAGAATATGCGTCAGGTGGGCGCGGTGGAGCTTGGCCTAGATCGCCGGTGTGGGTCAGCATGGGTCAATGACGATTACATCGTTACAGATGCCGGTAGTCGATTTGACTACTATGCAGGTTTCGAGTATGTAGACGCCGATGACATTCGCGTGGTTGGTGAATATAAATTCTATTCACGACATTCAAGTCGTATCGCTGATTGTCTTGAAAATCTGGCAGAGGCAGACGGGTTGTGTGAGTCAGAGCTTGACAATTAAATCAGTATCGTCTACAATGTAGTTCTTGAAGCGAACAACACGGAGAAAGACCATGACTAATGACCAGAAGCTGGCAGTAAAAGCAATTCATGAGCTTAGCTCGTTGGCAGCTGACTTCAAGATGGGCATCATAAGCAACGATTACATTCGTGCTCAGCTGTTCAATGCGTTTGTTGGCATTGGCCTTGATGCGCCAAAAGTCGTAAAAGAAATTAAGTCCGCTATGCAGAACTGGGGCGAGTATGATGACGAAGAAGAAGAAGACGAGCGGGTCGCTTGACAATTAAATCAGTATCGTTTACAATGTAGTTCTTGAAGCAAACAACACGGAGAAATACCATGACTGACTTTAACGCACAAGATTATCCCGACGGTGTAGAAGACGATCAGTACGAAGTCACCGGCTGTGCTGAGGGCGAGGAAGAGTATGACTACGACGATAGCATGGATGGCGACTGGGACTCTGCCATGGCTTCGGCAGGGTTCGGTACCGACGAAGACTACGGCTTCGCTGACGAAGTTTATTAACTAGTATGCGCGAGGTTGACAATTAAATCAACCTCGCGTACAATGTAGTTCTTGAAGCAGACAACGGAGAAAGACCATGCGTGAAAAGACAGCTGAAGACCTACGTGTACTTGCTGAACTCAAAGCAAAATTGTACACAGCATTACTAATGGCCCGCTTACAACGAGGTTGACAATTAAATCAACCTCGCGTACAATGTAGTTCTTGAAGCAAACAACACGGAGAAATACCATGATTACAGTAGATCAAGTTCTAGTCGCAAAGCAAGCCGCAGTCCAGGCCTCTAACGAGTATTTCATGACACACCTCAAAGGCCGCGATACCGGCGCGTGTGGGTTCGCATGGGTTGAAGTGTACGTTGACCGCACTAACAGCAAGCAGGCGCAAGAGCTGATCAAAGCCGGCTTCCGTAAAGACTACAAGCCCAAGTGCCTGTCGATGTGGAATCCCGGTGAGCTTCGTGCTCAGAACATTGACGCCAAAGATGCTGGCGCTAGACGCATGGCTGCAATGCTTGCGAATCTTGGCTTGAAGGCCTACGCTGGCTCACGACTAGACTAGCAGTACATACGCCTGGTTGACAATTAAATCAGCCAGGCGTATAATGTAGTTCTTGAAGCAAACAACACGGAGAACGGCATGGCTTATACTGAAAAGCAGTTAGACAAGATTTATAAGGCGCATGAAAAGTCAGGTCCGCGTGGTGCCTATTTTGATTGGTTTGGTTATCATCCGCTTCCGGGTAATAAAGGCACTCAAGACGTAGAGGATTTTATCATTGATTTTTATACTCAGTATAACGCTCTCGCCGGTTATCCTGTTTATTAAGAGTACCTCCACTGAGTAGGGTCAGTCGTTTCACCCCTTGAGCAAGGTTCCCTACCGCTCACCTCCACTTGACAATTAAATCAGCCTAACATACAATGTAGTCATAGCAGTTAACAACAGGAGCTTACCATGAAAAAAGTACTCGCAGTTCTTGTATTAGCGATTATGACTACAGGCTGTGCATCGGCACAAAACCGTGGCTATAATCGTGGCTATGCCAATCCAGGCTACAACAATTCCTATCGTGTAAACAACGGTTACAACTATGCTGGCGCTGCCATCGTCGGAGCGGTCGTAGGAGCTGTGGCTGCTGGCGTCATTAGTCAATCATACGCCCAACCAATGTCACAGCCGGTGTGTTACCAGGTGCCCGCCACCACATATGTGCCTAGTCAATTGAACCCTAACCAGATGGTGCCTATCACCACCGTTAATACTGTTTGTCGTTAGTTGACAATTAAATCAGGTAGGTCTACAATAGACCTATCGAAACAGGAGAAGCAAAATGCCTAAATTTTATTCAGAACAAGCCTTCCAAGAAATGGTGGCACAGTATGTAGCGAATGGTTTCACCACCTCAGCTGCCGAGGAGATTGTTCGAGCAGAGGAAGTGATTGCCATGCAGGAATTTGATGAGTGGTTAGATGAGGTAGACGACACATCATACTACACAGACATTGACAATTAAATCAGTATCGGTTACAATGTAGTTCTTGACACACACAACGGAGAGTACCATGTTTACAGATAAGCAAATGAAAGATTTTATAGCGTATCGCAAAGTCCAGCTGGGTGGCAAGTACAATATGTTTGATCCGCGAGCCACTCGGGCCACAGGTTTGTCCGAGTCCGAGTACGTGTTTGTAATGAAGAATTACACAGCATTGAGAGAAGCTGCCGAGAAAGCTGCGGTTGACAATTAAATCACCATCGCTTATAATGTAGTCACTGAAACGAAACGGAGAAATACCATGGCCTACATGTCCCAAGAAAAGAAAGCGAAACTTGCTCCCACCATCAAATCAATTCTTAAGCGGTATAACATCAAAGGCAGTCTGGCAGTCCGTAATCACAGTTCGCTTGTCTTGAACATCAAGTCAGGTCCGATTGACTTCATCACCAATACTAACGAGACCATCCAGCGCCAGCCAGGTGGCTTCCGTAACGGCTCACCAGCGGTAGATCGCATTCAGGTCAATCCATACTGGTACCGTGAACACTTTACCGGCGAGGCCCTGGCCTTTCTGTCAGAAGTAATCCCTGCCATGAATGACGGCAACCATGACCGCAGCGAGGCCCAGTACGACCACTTTGATGTGGGTTGGTATATTGATGTTAACATCGGGCAATGGGATAAGCCTTACATCGTTACCGCTTGACAATTAAATCAGGTAGGGCTATAATAGCCCTACTGAAACAACCAACGGAGAAATACATGGAAATCATCATGCCAGAACAAGTAGCATTTGACATTGTAGGTGGTCGGGAAATCTCCACCATTAAGTTGAATTCCATGGGTCCAGGGTACGAGACCTGTGTATTCTATCCGAACGGAGACAACCAGGTGGTAGCCACGTATGATACACTAGAGGATGCCATTGCGAATCACAAGTTCATAGTTGCATGTGATTTTGCCGTTTGACAATTAAATCAGGTAGGGCTATAATAGCCCTACTGAAACAAAACGGAGAGCCCCATGAAGTTCACAGCCGGCAAGATCAAGCGATCAGGTAAGATTGTGGAAGTTCTAGGCATCACTCCAGGGAAGGGCATCTCCGTATGCTCTGAAGTATACAGCGACAAAGCATTAGAGCAGCAACGGTACCTACCGCTATCCACCGAGTTCGTTTGGGTAAGAGAGTTTAACTTTAAGGATCAACCATGCCAGTCCGAGTAGAAGTCCAATTCACCGCCTACGAACCAGGCACTGGCAACATCCTAGCCGAGGGTATCAGTACCATTCCAGGTAGTACCAATTGTTGGCAGGCAGAACAGGCCGTTCGAGCCATGTACAACGGCCTAGAAGTCTGTATCCGGAGTTCAACTCCATTCTACAACTAACATCTCGGACCTAGAATCTCAACCTAGGATCTTAAACCTGAAATCTCAACCTCAAATCTCAACCCTAGATTTCAAACCTAACATTTCGCATCCAGGTTTCGCATCCGAATTTCGCGCCCGCATTTCGTACACTTGACAATTATATCATGTGACGCTATAATACGTACACATTGATACACACACGGAGATCCACATGGACTACACAGTAGAAGTATACAAGCGTGACGGACGTACCAAAGCGGGTGAGCGTCTTGAGATTAAACTTAGCTACCCTGCTGTAAACAACTGTATTCAACTTGAGAAGGATCTGCTAAAGGTCTTTACTCACGAGAAAGGCTTCCGTCTTGCTATCCACGAGACATTCGTAACACGCAAGAATCTGCTCTCAGGCGTAGAGTTCCAAGAGCGGTACGATACACCAAGTTTCTGTAGTCCGTCAAGCGAAAGCTTCTGGGCTAACTAAGCATGGGGGCGAGGTTGACAATTAAATCAACCTCGCGTACAATGTAGTTCTTGAAACAAGGAGAAGTTATGGTTAAGCTATCAGATATTCAGGTGGGCTCACGGGTAATGGTCCGCGGTTGTTTCGGTATGGATGAGCCGGTTAAGGCCACAGTCACAGAAGTATTCGAGGAAATCAAGAACGGTAAGCCGGGAATCACCTATGATAATTCCTGGGCCTACCTCAACCAGGTGGTCCAGGTGGTGGAATACTAGGACCGGGCCGCCAGGCCTGGGATCCAACCACCAGGCCAGCCGCCAAGGCCGCAGCCCCACCGCCAGGAGCGGAAGCGGGCAGGACCAAACGCCGCCCTCGCGGAGGAGGTCAGCAATTTATATTGTACACGATAATGATTTAATTTGCAAGCAAAATCTCAGTTGACAATTAAATCATCGTATGAGATGATTCGTTTGTCGAAGAAAACTGTATCGCTAAGCGAAAGTTAGTAGTTGACAATTAAATCGTAGTATGCAATAATTTGTTTGTTGACGAAAACTGTATCGCAAAGCGAAAGCGACTAGTTGACAATTAAATCGTAGTATGCAATAATTCAGTTTCTGAAGTTAAACGAAGTTTCTTAACAAGCGAGAAATTATGCGTAAAGTATCTCAGACAGCAGCACAGATTTTAGATTTAGCAGACACGCACTACTCTACGACTATGACGTTTAGCGATGCTGATAGCGTGTCAAGTCGCAACAACACGACAGTATCAGAATGGTTTTTGTTGTCAAGTGATGACGCTGAAGTGACAATTAAAATTGTCGAAGATAGCGAGCGCAATACTGACGACTATGTATCGCTTAGCGTGATAGTCGAGCGATTCTAGCAGTAAAAAGTAGAGCTTGACAATTAAATCGTCAAGCTCTACAATGTAGTTCTTGCAGCGAAACACTTAACAAGAGAGTGAAACATGAAAACAGATTACACTTTAGTCGAAGTACAGAGCATTTCCGATTCGTACTACGGTTGCTTTATCGTGAATGATCGTGATGCTGACATCAAGCTGAGCGATTTGCTTGCGAACGAACGCACTAGCATCTTTTTGTTCGAGTGTCAAGACGCATACTGCGAAGTGCGAATGACGAATCCGCTAGACGAGGAGGACCAAGAGTGTGACGTTGCGCTAGTGTCGAGCGTGACTGTGCTAAGCAAAGAGCAGTATGCTGAGCGCCAGCGCACCATCGACGCGGCGCGCAAGCGTGATCGTGCAGCAATTGCTGCGCTGCAAACGCTGATCGTAGTCGAGTAAGCTAAAGGGGGCTTAGTGCCCCCGCTAGTTGACAATTAAATCGTAGTATGCAATAATTCAGTTTCTGAAGTGAAACGGTTCTTAACAAGTGAGAGCGAAAAATGCGTAATACTTTCAACGCCAGCAATGTCCTGTTCGTCAAAGTCGCAGTCAAGAAAAACTTAGACGCTAAGTTTCTCGCAGTGACAGCAGATAACTTCGAGTCGTTCAATGCTAAAAATGCTTTATACTATGCTACTCTTAGCGCAGCGTCACTCTACGCTGATCTCATTAAGCAAGTTTTAGTGTTACAGAACGCAAGTAACACAAAATTAGTTAAGTTAATCTTAACTAAGCAAGTCGAGAAATTGCTCGAAAAGAACAGCGAAGTAACAGCGTAAAACACACGCTGTAAGCGCATTAGAGAGCGTATGCGCTCTTTAATGCGCGAGTTGATAGTAGCGTATGCGTTTCAGTTTAAAGCGCATACAGAGCGTTTAAATCGATTTGACAATTAAATCGTAGTATGAGATGATTCGTTTGTTGACGCAGCAAACGAAGCGCAGCGAAGTGAAGTGCAGATAGTGCTTGACGATTAAATCGAAGTAGTTTAAAATGTAGTTTCTGAAGTTAAACGAAGTACTCTTAACAAGTGAGAGCGAATATGTTTACATCAATCGACGCAGTTGCAGTAAAAGCAAAGCAAGACGCAGCAACGAATTTTCTCAGCGCAAGCGACATTAGCGCAGCACTGCGAGCAGGAACTAACTTCGCTAACATCGAATACTGTGTTGAGCTTAACACTAGCGCAGCGAATCGTGCTGTTAAAATTCGCAAAGCTGTACGCTGCAACGCTCAGTTATTCGCAAGCATTAAAGATTACGATTTGTATCGTAAGCAAGTGCTGCGCTCAGCAAGCAAGCTCAGCGAGTCAGAAATCACTGACTTCGTAGTAAGCGAAACTTACTTCGAGCACACAGATTGCTTTAGCATCGTGCAACACAAGAAAGACGCTGCTAAGCAATACTTGTATGCGATCTATAATCGTGCTGAGTCAGTAATCTTTGTTGACGATGTTGAGTCTACTAAAGAATACGCAGCATCGTTCATGACTAAAAGTGACGCAGCAAAGCTGCTAGACGATAGCAAGTTAGTCTATAACAAGACTAACGACGTAACGCACGACGTAACTCTGCGAGTGCTGACGCTGAGCAACATCGTAGAAATGACAGTCAACAAGCAAGTGCTGACTGTATCGTAAAACGCACTCTGTAAGCGCACTAGAGAGCTGCTAACGCTCTTTAGTGCGCTAGTTGATAGCAGAGCATCACTTTACGATTTGAACGCTTACAGAGCGTTTAAATCGTTCTATTTAATTGTCAAGCGATTCCAAAAACTGGGACACCGTGGTGTTGTTTTTTAGCTACAATACAAGCTTACTTTAGTGCTGTCGCGCCAAACAAAAAGTGCGTAAACCTATTTTCTATGGTTGCCTCGTGGATTACGGTAGGTTACGGTAGATTTCCGGATATCCGGTAGGTTACGGTAGGTTATCGTGGATTACGGTAGCTTACGCCGGAGCTAGGGCAAAGGTAGAAAAACGGTATTTTCAAAAACCGGAATAAAATTTTTTCCAGGATCCCGGTAGATTTTTGGTCTCTATGCTTTATTACTTTGAATCCACGCTCTAGCAGGATTCTTATTAGGGGCTTGGTTAGTGAATTTCACTAGCTTCTTATACGTGGCTTCTATCTGTTCTCTTGTAGTTTTATCATCTCCACTGTTATCTATGACAGCGGCATTCTCAAAAGCGTTTGCAAACTTACCCATATTGTTATGGGCGGCATGCCATTTCTTACTAATAACATCATCAGGAACTGTTCTGGTACGGAGTTGATTGCGTTGTCTTGCAACTTCAAAGTCTGTATTCACTATAACAACAAAGTTATTATATCCTAGCTCATCAAATTTGGCTTTCATTCTGATGACTTTATCAAAGTTATCACCGGTTCCGTCTATAACGATGCCTAGTCTTCCGTATACGGCTAGAGCTATCTTAGATGCGGTAACTTGTTTTGCACGGTCTCTGACTTGATTTCGTTGATCTTGTTCTGCATCTGGCATTTTAAAGTCTAGATTATTCTTAGACATCAGATATTCAAATGCTGTATCACTGTTGATGGGAACGTATCCTAGGCTTTGGAGGCCTAGTTGTTTTGATATATAACCCTTGCCGCTACCGGGTCCGCCTATTAGGAAGACTATCTTGAATATGGCAGGATCGTTGATACCTTCTATCAGGTCAATCATTTCTCTTAGTGTTTTCATAATATACTCACGATAGCTTATTTATAAATAAGTATTAGATAATGGAACATTATGAGATATAAAGAATTCGCTATAGAGAGTTATGAGTTAGATGAAGAGATTAGTCTATCAAAATATGATTCTGAAGTTAAAAAAGTTATTCAAACAGGAATTGTTAAGGCATTAAAAGATGTGTACGAATCCTACTGGGCTGATGACGACGAATACGAGAATAGTAAAAAAGAATACAACAAGGGAAATACAGAAAAATTCTATAAATTAATGGAGGTAGATCTTTTAAATCATGTAGCATACGAGGTAAATGATGCATTATACGTGTTAGGATATAGAATCGAACCCGCATTACAGGAGATAGACTCTAAATTACTTAATGATAATATAGGCGGATATGCTAAAGGTTATGAAATAGTCATGAATAGAAGTGTCATGGTAAAGATAACTTCTTTAATCTGTAAAGTAATAAAAAATAAGGTAGAGAAAAAATATGTAATCGGAGAATTACTAAAGGGATTGTATTCAGTGGTAGAGGAAATGATTGAAAATGGCGGGGNAGATTTATTAGAGTTCAGTGATTTAAAGAAGGCTATTAATGAATATGCCGGTACATTTATACATGAATTAGTCCATATAATCCAACATGCACGGCAAAAGCATAGAGGCGGTAAATTTGAATTTCGCAGTCATCTTGACAAAGAAAAAAATGAATTTGCTAAGTTAGCAAGAAAAAATAGTGTATTTCCTAGTGATGACTCGGCTTCATCTCCTAAGTTATCCAGGGAAGAACAAGCAAGATACTATGATTTATACCTTGCCAGTACTGCGGAAATAGCTGCCCATGCTCACAATATTGCGCTAGGTATAATACGTAGGTATGCGTTAGAACAACCAAGGCCGATTAAAAGTTCGTACATAAATGTAGGTAACAATGCTCTTAGGGATATAACTCGTCTAATTGACGAATATCTAGATAAACGATATAAAGGTAAAACAGATCCCAAGGTTCAGGCAGTATATAAACGATATCATAAGTTAGTGTATCAAGAAGTATATAAACAGATACAAGATACTCTTAAGACAGCTAACTTTAAGGCGTAATTATTTATTCCAAAGTAGGGCAAACATAGTAGCCCTACTTTCATCGTCACTATAGAATCTAAAGTGTATTTCCTTCAGATTACCCATAAAGCTCCAATCAAAGTCTTTACTATGCACTAGACCGTTTTCCTTGCACCAGTTACTCATTTCAATGGCACGTTTAGAGGCATATAACTGAGCATCTTTATAGGGTATTTTAACTATAATCATTTATTCCACACTAGGGCAAACATACTGGCCCAGCTTTCACTATCACCGTAAAATTTAAACTCTATCTCATTGTCATCAGGATGGTATGACCAGCTATAGTCAGTATGATTAACCAGTCCCTGTTGCCTACACCATATACTCATTTCAATGGCATTGTTTGCTGCAGGGCCATGCCTAACAAATGGTATTTTAACCAGGGCTGTCATCAACGTTGCCAGCGAAGTGCAAACATGGTAGCATCATAATCGCTCTCAAACTTAATACCATATCTAAAACCGTTGTTTTTATCCTGACCCAGTGTCCAGCGTTGTGGCTCTGGTAAGGGTGGATTGGGCATGTGTTGTTCTAACCATAGACCCACTTCTACAAATTCAGCACCTGTAAATCTTATTTTTGTCAGTTCAAAATCAATCATTCGTATTTCAACCTAAAGAAAGTTTCCTCTTGGGGTGATGCAAACTTTAATCTATATGAATAACCATGATATTCATGGTAGTATTTCTCAAGCGTGTAATTACCTGGACTGTGTTCTTGCATCATTTTCAATGATTTCTCATCATGATTGTCTGAGATTTTAATCTCTTCTTCTGTAAGATGCCACGCAGGTCGTGGATGCAGAGATAATAAGTAGTCGCGCCAGGGTTTCTTTTTAAACATATAAGGTGTTGTGTCCATTTCAAAGAAATGCATGTTAGACATATTGATCTAATCTTGTAACAAGGTCTGTGTAGCTTTCAGTGGCTATGCATATCTTAAACAGTATTCGCTCTGTATCTTCAGTTTGTACCGAGTGATATACTGTGGGATTAATTATTGCTGTAGTATATGTATAATGTACTGCTTCACCTAAGTTGGAGGAGTCAACTGCGTTAGGATAAAATGTAATAGGCGCAGGCTCTGGACTTAGAACAAAGTTAATGGCTGATATACTTTTTGGATCTCTGTGTGGCAGTAGAAATGAGTTGGGTTCTTGAAAGTAAAAGTCAACCCAGCCTGTGACCTTTAGATCCCGCATTAGTGTGTCAAAGTATGGATGTTTGACATTGTTGCTCCAGCGCCAGTTCTGCATGGAACTGTGGTACACGCTACTGTTAGTTCGTTCTGTTGTTACGATAGACAACAGTAACTCTTTATCCACAGTATAGTTAAAGTTGGTAATTAAGTTATTCATATCTGTTGTCTAAGTGGTCTGGTTAAACTTTCTATTGTCATCTGTAGTATAGCATAGTCCATCACTGATAGCAATAATGACAGTACCAGAACTAATACTGTAATTAGTATTACTTGCCTAAGTGTTAATACTTTGCCTATAGCCAGTACTATGTTTGCCATTACTAGAATAACCAGGACCAGCTTTAGTACAAACAGATACATCATTCTGCGGAATCTTTATATAAACTATCGACATCACTATAGTAGCAATAACCGTTGTTTCTAATCAGTGCCTTTGCTGACTCGGCATCGTTCCTAAATGCCTCGGTAACATCGGCGGTAGTAACACCTTCCACAACTGTAATACTGTAAATCTCATATTGGCGATGTGTATTAGCTCTGGCCCTAAGCTCAAGGTGCATTAGACTTGGAAACGTCGAGCTAAAAGGTTTGCTCTGCAATTCTGCCCACATACGATCCTGTGAGTATTCTGTATAGTCACCACAGAACTCAAGACCGTTTATATCCCATACTACTATTAGTTGATGTTCTGCTGTCATGAGTATTTCAATATAAACATTATTTCATCTTGCTCTGTGAAGAAGTCAATTGTAATCCTTAGTTTACCTGAATCATCTTCTTCAAATTTTAACATGTAATTGCCAGGCATTTCCTGATGCATCTTTTCAGAAAGTCCCGTTATAAAATATTCAGGAGAATCTGTAGTGTTAGACTCAAACTTTTTTTCCAAGTTAGCAAAAAATTTATTAAGTTCTGATATAGTTAATGTCATATCATGCTTGTAAATTTAAAGTCTCTTAGTAATTATTTTATCAACAAGTCCCCAATCCATTGCTTCCTGAGCTGACATAAAAGTATCTCTTTCCATCATTGTTGCAAATTCTTCAAAAGTTTTATTTTTTGAATTATGATTAACATAAATCTGTGTCAGTTCTTTTTTCATTTTTAGAATTTCATTAACTTGAATTTCCATATCTGTTGCTTGCCCACGAGCACCACCCGAGGGCTGATGACACATATGACGAGCATATGGGAGAATCAATCGCTTGCCTGCAGTGCCTGCTTGCGCCAACAATGAACCCATGGAACAGGCTTGACCCATAACAATAGTTGAAACATCACACTTAATGAACTGTAGTGTATCATAAATTGCCATGCCGGCTGTAACACTTCCGCCTGGACTGTTAATATAAAATAGGATATCTGATTCTGGATCGTCAGCTTCTAGGAATAGCAGCTGAGCTACAATTAAACTGGAACTGGTTTCGTTAACATCTGTATCTAGCATAACGATACGGTCCTGCAATAGACGGCTATAGATATCGTGGCTACGTTCGCCTTTAGCGGTTTGCTGTACTACCATGGGGATTAAACTGGGCATTCAACTTCCTTATAATGTTAATGTTACGTTATAATAACATGTCCACATTATATTGTCAAGATATTATTATCCGAATCCTTTTGATT